>Ga0209573_1001505_pt1 | contig 35647 bp, 32 predicted proteins | sample TNRBio252014_DNA_FD_185870 | JGI IMG/M metagenome (GOLD analysis project Ga0209573, IMG submission 185870) | Wastewater treatment Type I Accumulibacter community from EBPR Bioreactor in Madison, WI, USA - TNR Reactor_6/25/2014_ DNA (SPAdes)... | ecosystem: Engineered > Bioreactor > EBPR >...
CGAAGGTAAACAATTCGCTGGCCTGTGGGAATTTCCCGGCGGAAAGGTTGAAGCTGGAGAGACGCCTGAAGAAACATTGGTTCGAGAACTTCAGGAAGAACTTGGCGTCGAAACGAAAGTTGCCTGCCTTGCGCCGCTGACGTTTGCCAGCCACACCTATGAGACTTTCCATCTTTTGATGCCGCTCTATGTCTGCCGGCGTTTTTGGGGTACCGCGCGCCCTCTCGAAGCGCAGGCCCTGAAATGGGTGAAACCCAACAAACTGCGTGACTACCCGATGCCGCCAGCGGACGCACCGCTGATACCCTTTCTCATCGATCTGCTCTGACTGCGTTAACCGATCCTTGATTCAATTGTGAAAAATTGAACCGAGTATTGCGGTCCATGTCGCGTTTGGGTTTGGCGAGGTTACAATGCGGGATGAAGAATTCTTCCGGTCTGGCCGGGACGCTGAAACAACAATATTTGAGTCGATGGGCTTTAGCGCATTGCGAATAGCGTTGTTGTTCAGTTCCATCGCGGTTGCTTTCGCAATTCTGATTACACCGATGATAGATCAGGGCGATCGTCACTCTTCAGTTCGGGGGCTGGCTGCCGGCGTTGATACGATTACCACCAGCGGCATTCGTGGAAATAGCAACCGCTACATTATCCGCCGCAGCGTACTGCAGGATTCGCCCAACGATATTTGCATCATTCGTGAAGACGGATCTGCCAGCGGCAAGTGCTGAGCAGGAGCTTCACTGCTACTCCGGACTGTCAGATGCAACGTCTTTTCAGCTCTAACTCCCCGGTTTGTTAATCTTTGGATGATAGTCGTATAGCAGTAGGGGTTAATGCGATGCGACAGAAACTCAAATCGTTCTGGAACAATGAAGATGGCGCAACGGCTATTGAGTATGGATTGATTTGCGCCCTGATCGGGCTTGCAATCGCGGCCAGCGCAGCATTGACCGGTAACGCGATCAACGCGATTTTTGTCAAGGATGCAGATTTGATCAGCAAAGCTTGGCCAAGCTGAGTTCAATTTCCGTCCAGGGCTTTCTTGAGGGGCATCGCCGCAGATCCCGGTTTCAAAGGCTTTTGCTGTGACGCATGTGGAGCCCAGCCGGAAACCCAGTTGATGCAGAATGTTGCGCGGATTCTGCCGTCTCCGTCAGTGAATCTTTGCGCATAGATCTGAGCTGCCCGAGCAAAAAACTGACGTCCCGGAGGGCGGCGAGAGCGATTGGCGAGAGCGCTGGTCGAACCCATGCCGCGCAGGTCAGCCATCAATCCAAACATGTTCTCGTAGCGCACTGTGATGGTGTCGAGATCGGCCACGGGCAATGCGAACCCGGCGCGCTGCAGCAATGCGCCCGCGTCCTTGACATCAGCAAAGGGAGAAACTCGCGCCGACGCGCCGCCGGTCAGTTCCGCCTCTGCCGCCAGCAGGCTTTCCCGCAATTCTCCCAGGGTTCCCGCTCCGGCAAACGCGGCGAGCAACAGACCGTCCGGTCGCAGCGCACGGCGCGCCTGTATGAAGAACCCCGGAAGATCATTGACTTCATGCAGGCCAAGGACGGAAACAATCAGATCGAGGCTTTCAGGTTCAAGTGGAAGCCTGCCGGAGGTTGACGCCAGCCCATCCGGTCCGGCCAGATATTGTTCAGCCTCAATGCGAACAACCGAACCGATCTTTCCACTGCCAAGCATGACATCTGCTGCGTGCCTGGTTCCGCAGTGAATCGCAGCCGCTCGCTCGAATCTTCTTTGAACGAGTGAGAGCCGGTCAGCCAGATCATCGGCGGTTCGACGCATGATGAAGTCCGCGTCGGATACTGGTTGGGCGAGGGCGCGTAGCTTTCGGGAAACTATCAACGCCTCGTCGAAAATGTTGTCCATGTAAACTCCGTGGCTTTCAGCCTACGCGGTGCTATCGTTGATGGGTAGATGAACCAAGTGGCGCAAGGCATGCAATCGATCAAGGCGCTGGGCAGATATGCGGCTGGATTTGCCGCCGTTTCGCTTTTCCCGCCGACTTGTGCCGGGTGCAGGAGGCAAATTGCAGTCCCCGGCGCGTTATGCGCCGCTTGCTGGCCGAAGATCCGCTTCCTGGGGCCGCCATGGTGCGAGATCATGGGTACGCCGTTCGCTCATGATCTCGGGCAAGGTATTTTGTCTGCCGAGGCGATTGCCGATCCTCCTCCCTTTGCCCGGGCGCGCGCAGCGGTCGCCTATAGCGGGGTTGCTCGCGAGTTGGCGCAATCGCTGAAATACCGTGACCGGGTTGACCTGGCCCGGTGGATGGCCGACTGGATGATGCGCGCAGGGTCACAGTTGATTGTTGAAACTGATGTGATCGTTCCGGTGCCTTTGCACTGGACACGATTTCTGAGCCGGCGCTTTAACCAGTCAGCTGAACTCGGGCGCGCAATAGCGGCCCAGGCGGCAAAACGATACGAACCCGAAGCTTTGACAAGGGTGAAAGCAACGCGCAGACAGGTCGGCTTGCGGGTTGAACAGCGGCGAAGCAACGTCCGGGCGGCCTTCAAGGTTCCAACGACGTCTGAGATAGATATTTCTGGCAGGCGCGTGCTGTTGATTGACGATGTCTATACGACAGGCGCCACGGTTCGTGCGGCCGCCAAGGCGCTTCTAAGGGGTGGCGCGGCTGAAGTTAATGTCTTGACCTTCGCACGCGTGTTGCCGGGGGACTTTCGGCCCGATGAGTCTGTCCCTATATAAGGAATGAGAAACATAGGACGCCATGGTCGACATCACCATTTATACACGCATGATGTGCGGATACTGCGCTTCGGCCAAGCGCCTGCTCGATTCCAAGGGCGTTGCTTATATCGAACATGACGCCAGCTTTTCGCAGGAGCTCAGGCAGGAGATGTTGGCGCGCGCAAGAGGCCGAAATACGTTTCCGCAGATTTTTGTGGGCGACGTGCATGTCGGCGGTTGCGATGATTTGCACGAACTTGAACGCAGTGGCCGGCTGGACGCCTTGTTGGCCGGCGGCAAACTTGATTGAGGTTTAGCAATGGGTGTTTTCAAAGCAGCGGCAGTCCAGATGCGGTCTGGCGTCAAGCCGGCTGAAAACGCTGTATGGTTTGAAAGCCTCGTGCGGGAGGCCGCCGCTGCCGGTGCAGTCTATGTGCAAACGCCAGAGATGACGGGTTCACTGATACGCGACAAATCGATGCGCAGTGTTTTCACGACGCAGGATCGCGATGTGATCGTCAAATCCGCTGCGCGGCTGGCCCGTGATCTCGGCATCTACTTGCACGTAGGCTCGACTGCAATTGTGCTCGCCGATAGCAAGATTGCCAACCGGGCCTTTCTGTTCGATCCGGATGGCGAACTGGTCACTACCTACGACAAGATTCATATGTTCGATGTCGATCTGGATGGTGGCGAAAGCTGGCGCGAGTCGGCGACATATGAGCCGGGGGCCAAGGCTGTCGTGGCTGAACTCCCCTTCGCCAAGCTCGGTTTCGCCATTTGTTATGATCTGCGCTTTCCCCAGCTTTTCCGGGCCGAAGCGCTAGCGGGCGCACAAGTGCTGACCGTGCCGGCAGCCTTCACGAAACAGACAGGCGAAGCTCACTGGCGCATACTTTTGAAGGCGCGCGCTATCGAAAATGGAGCTTTTGTCATCGCTGCCGCCCAGGGAGGCCTGCATCAGGACGGGCGCGAGACGTTTGGTCATTCGCTGATCATTGACCCGTGGGGCAAGACATTGGCTGAAGCCAACCATGACGAGCCTGGCTACATCATCGCTGAGATCGACACAGCCCTCGCCGACGCCGCCCGAGCTAAACTTCCCAATCTGAAGAATGGCCGTGAATTCAAAATTGAGGCCGTTGGACCGACTAAGAAGATGAGGCGGGCATCGTGATCCGGTTCTCGCTGATTTGCGAGCGAGACCATGAGTTCGAGGCCTGGTTTCGTTCAAACGACGATTTTGAAACGCAAAACAAACGCGGGTTTGTTGATTGTCCACATTGCGGTTCGAAGAAGATCGCAAAGGGGCTGATGGCGCCGGCGGTTTCGACCAGCCGCCGTCAGGAGAAGATGGCGCTTGCCATGAACGCCAAACAGCAACAACTGATGGCTGAAATGAGAGCGTTGTCGGAAAAGGTTAAGGAAAACGCCGACTATGTCGGCGACAAATTTGCCGACGAGGCGCGCAAGATTCATTTTGGCGAGTCCGAATCGCGCGGTATTTATGGTGAGGCGAGCCTTGATGAAGTGAAGGGTCTGGCCGAGGATGGCGTGCCCTTCCTGCCGATGCCAACACTTCCAGACGATCACAACTAATCAGCTGCTGCTGGCCAGCAACATGTAGTTTACGTCCATGTCCTTTGATCGGCTCCAGCGGTCGGTCAGTGGACTGTAGGTCACGCCTGTACGGTCGACGATTTCCAGCCCGGCTTGAGTCAGCGCCGCCTCGAGTTCGGCAGGGCGCACGAGTTTCTCAAACTGATGTGTGCCGCGGGGCAGCCAGCGCAGAATATATTCTGCTCCGATGATGGCCAACGCATGCGCCTTGAGCGTACGGTTGATGGTGGCCACAAACATCAGTCCACCCGGCTTTACCATTTCGGCCGTGCGGGCGATGAACAGATCCACGCTGGAAACATGCTCGACGACTTCCATGTTGAGAACAACGTCAAAACGTTCGCCTTCGTCAGCCAGTGCTTCGGCCGTAGTTGCGCGATAGTCGATCTTGAGGCCGCTTTGCGCCGCATGCAGTTTGGCGACCTCGATGTTCCTTTCTGCCGGATCGACGCCAACCACACAGGCGCCCAGCCGCGTCATTGGTTCACACAACAGTCCGCCGCCGCAGCCGACGTCGAGAAATCGCAGGCCGTCGAACGGGAGCGCAGCGTTCGGGTCACGGCCAAAACGAGCCGTAACCTTGTCACGAATATAGGCCAGCCGGACCGGGTTGAATTTATGCAGCGGACGGAACTTTCCGTTCGGATCCCACCACTCGGCGGCCATTGCCGAAAAACGATCGACTTCCGCTTGATCTATCGTGCTGCGTTTGGCCTGGGCCATTGGCTACTCCTCGCGAGCGCAAGGAAGTCGGGTCTGGCGGGCAGGATGTCAACTGGTCGTGAGCGATTTCTGCTATCGAGTCACGGTGTAAACCCGCCGCACTAGGGCTGATTGAAGATATTGCAAGTTCGCGTCTGGCAGTGGAAACTGGATCAGATCGATGCGCGGATGAGGATTGCCGTGAGTGATAAAGCAGTTGGCGAGAGTGCGCGGCCCCGTCTTGAGAGTGAGGTCGCGCCCTACCGCCAGCCGATGGTGACGTCGCTGGGCATCATTTTGGGCTTCATGTTGGCGTTTCTGGCCAATTGGGGCGCGCATGATGACACCGCGGAAGATCCGGCGGTGTCTTCTGCTTCCGACTGGCTGATTTTTGCGACGCTTGCCGCCAGCATCTTGCTATTTGTGATCGTGTTGTACCGTCTGCTCGATAATACCGTCCATGCGCAGCCTGCCGAGCGTTATCGTATGACATTGCGGCTCTACATGACCGGAATCGCTGCGGCTTTCTCCGGGTTGGCCGCCGCGCTGCTTATCTGACGCCGCGTCTGCGCCGCTATTGCGCGAAGAGCTTCTTCGCGTCGTAGACCGGTTTGCCTTGTAACAATGTTGCGACCACTTTGGCCCTGCTGATCTCCGAAACTTTCAGCTCGGTAATGTCCTTGTCGATGATGGCGATGTCGGCAAATTTGCCAACCTCGAGCGAGCCGGTCGTCTTGTCCTGCTGCAGAAGGCGAGCCGGGCTAATGGTTGTCCATTCGATAGCGGTCTGCACGTCGGGCGGGCCTTCATCGCCATGCTCGAGCGCCGCCTGGATCTTCACCAAAGGTGATAATTCGTCTGCGTCGAAATCACTGCTCATCACCACGTCGGCGCCTGCGGCCATCAGGCTCCGAGCCGGGAGAAGGCCGTCGGCCCGGTCGCCGATGAATTCGCGGATGAACTCGACATATTCAGGGTCGAGCGAACTCGGAGCCAGCTGAAAATCGGCGACTACGCCCAGTTCCTTGAACCTCGGAAAGTCGGCCTTGTCGACCAGGTAGAGATGGGTCAGCCGGTGCGGGCCGGACGCCGGGTTCGATTGCGCGATGGCGTCGAGCGCCAGTCTGGCGCCGCGATCGCCTGTTACGTGGTAGTGCAGCTGAAATCCGGTATCGGACAGCGCCTTGGAATAGCGCTTGAGGGCATCGCCCTCGAAATATTCGAATCCCCGGTCGAAACCATGGTCGATGCCGACGCCCGACAGGTAGGGTTCCAGCAAAGCCCCGGTGCGTTGCTCTAGGATGCCGTCGACATAGATCTTGGCTTGGTTGAAACGTAAGAGGCTGGTGTGGTCATTCGAGTAGAGCGCTTTGAGTATTTCGATTTGCTTGTCGAATGACATGTCGGGATAGACATAGAGCGCGTTTGAGGCGCGGACGGACAATGTGCCTTCCTTGAGGGCGCGCTGCCAGGCTTTGACATGGCCCTGCGGCCAGAAGCCACCGGCGTCGCTCACTGTCGTGATGCCATTTTGGCCCATTGTCTTGAGCGTTTTGAGCATGGCTTTGTAGGCGAAGTCGTCGTTTTCGGGGGTGTCTGGGAAGGCCAGATTACGCAATTTCTGCTGGGCGTTCTCCAACACAACGCCATTGGGTTTGCCGTCCTTGTTACGCAGGATGATTCCACCGGGCGGATTTCCGTCCAATTTGTCGTAACCCACAGCGCGCATGGCTGCCGAATTGGCCCATGCGCCATGACCGATATCGTCGAGGATCAGAATTGGGCGGTCCGGCGAAATTTCGTCCAGCAAGGCAATCGGATTCTTGTCTTGATCAAGCAGATTTGTCATGGAGACGCCGGAGCCGCGGACCCAGCCGTCGGGTGTTTCTTCAAAGCATTCCTCGACCGTCGCCAGCGTTCCGTCCAGATCATCGAACGGCTCGAACTCGCACAGCACTTCGTTTACGCCAGCCTCGATCAGGTGCATATGGGCGTCCTGAAATCCGGGCAGCACCATGCGCCCGCCCAGATCGACTATTCTGGCGCCGGGACCGGCGGATATCAGCACGTCAGTCTCCAGTCCGACAGCGGTTATGACGCCATGGTCGTTGATCGCCAGCGCTTGAGCCGTTGGGGCCGCGCGGTTGACCGTGTGGATATTCGCATTCGTCAACACCAGCGAGGTTGCGGCCGTTGGGCTGGAAGCCAGGGTCAGCGCCGCAAACCCGAACCCGAGGGCAGGGCGATAGAGTCCAGAGGCCATGGTTGCTCCGAATGTGGTTTTTGATCATTGGATGCGTTTGCCCGCAACTCGGCATCTCTTGCACGGTCCGCCGCTTTTGTCTAAGGAAGCCGCGCTCCCTAAAAAGGTAGTTTTTTTGTAATCGGGCATTGCGCCCGGCACTTCAGGTTAGTCGCTCTTATGGCGCGCATCGTGATGAAATTCGGCGGGACATCCGTCGCCGATATCGCCCGCATCCACAATGTGGCGCGGCACGTCAAACGCGAGGTTGAAGCCGGTCACCAGGTTGCGGTCGTTGTGTCGGCCATGTCAGGCAAGACCAACGAACTCGTCGGATGGGTGCAGGATGCGCCGAAGACCCCAGGCAACAAACTTAATATCTACGATGCCCGTGAATATGACGCAGTCGTCGCATCCGGCGAACAGGTGACGTCTGGACTGCTGGCGCTGGCCCTGCAGTCATTGGGCGTACACGCGCGCTCCTGGCAGGGCTGGCAGATCCCAATCAAGACGGATGGAGCGCATGGCGCCGCTCGCATCAAGGAGATCGATGGCTCGTTCCTGATCAAGCGTTTCGAGGAAGGCCAGGTAGCGGTTGTGGCTGGTTTCCAGGGCATTGCGCCCGACAATCGCATTTCGACCCTTGGCCGCGGCGGTTCCGATACGTCCGCGGTGGCTATTGCGGCTGCGGTCAAGGCCGACCGCTGTGACATCTATACGGATGTAGATGGCGTCTACACGACGGACCCACGCATGGAGCCCAAGGCGCGCCGGCTGAACAAGGTTTCGTTCGAGGAAATGCTGGAAATGGCCTCGCTCGGCTCCAAGGTGCTGCAAGTTCGGTCCGTTGAGCTTGCCATGGTGCACAAGGTGAGAACCTTTGTGCGCTCTTCTTTTGAAGATCCTGATGCGCCCGGAATGGGCGACTTCTTGAACCCGCCCGGAACCCTCATTTGTGACGAGGACGAAATCGTGGAACAGTCAGTTGTCACCGGCATTGCCTACGCCAAGGATGAGGCGCAGGTCTCCCTTCGGCGCGTTGCTGATCGTCCGGGTGTCGCCGCCGGCATATTTGGACCGCTCGCTGAGGCAAACATCAACGTCGACATGATCGTCCAGAATATTTCCGAGGACGGCAAATCAACCGACATGACCTTTACGGTTCCGTCCGGCGATGTCGATAAGGCGTTGCGTGTTTTGGACAAGGTACGTGAAACGATCGGATTTGACGCAGTGCAGCATGAAACGGGTATGTCGAAAGTCTCGGTTATCGGCATAGGCATGCGCAGCCACGCTGGCGTCGCAGCAACCGCCTTTAGGGCGCTGGCCGACAAGAGCATCAACATTCGCGCTATCACGACATCGGAAATCAAGATTTCGATCCTGATCGATGGACCGTATACAGAGCTTGCAGTGCGTACGTTGCACGCGGTTTATGGATTGGACAAGCACTGATCCATTTGTGCTGCGGCGCGACTGCTGGACAATCTGCCCCAGGCTGGACCGATCAGCTGTCTTTGCATTTGTCGCTTGGTCTGGATTAAGTGGGCGAAGATTTGAATCACACTGTGTGATTTGATTTTCGCCGGAATCGGCCCAGGCCGGTCCCAATCGTAGAAATCCGTTTGCGAGGGATGGATATGCCGGACAAGGTCGGCCCGCGCCATCTGCTGAAGCGGCTGCGTGAGCTGATGCAAATGCAGCTCGAGCCGCAGGAACGGCTCGACAAGATCGTGCGCGAGATCGCCAAGATCATGGTCGCGGAGGTGTGCTCGCTTTATGTCCTTCGCGCCGATGGCGTGCTAGAGCTCTACGCTACCGAAGGTCTAAATCCGAACGCCGTCCACCTCGCCTCGCTGCGGCTGGGGCAGGGCCTTGTCGGAACTATCGCGGCCAGCGCACGTCCACTGAATCTCTCCGACGCGCAGAAACACCCTGCTTTCGCCTACCTGCCTGAGACCGGCGAAGAGATTTATCATTCATTCTTGGGTGTGCCGGTGCTGCGCGCCGGGCGCACATTAGGCGTTCTGGTCATCCAGAACCGCACCATGCGCAACTATATGGACGATGAGATCGAGGCGCTCGAAACGACCGCCATGGTGATCGCAGAAATGATTGCGTCGGGCGGATTGACCAGACTAACGCGGCCAGGCCTGGAACTGGACCTGACTCGGCCGGTGCGTATCGACGGCCTTTCGCTCAATGACGGGATCGGACTTGGCCATGTCGTGCTGCACGAGCCGCGTATCGTCGTCACCAACCTTTTCAATGAAGACAGCGAACAGGAAAAGACGCGGCTCGAAAAGGCGTTGTCGTCGCTGCGCTTGTCGATCGACGATATGTTGTCGCGGCGCGAGGTCGCGTTCGAGGGCGAGCACCGGGCAGTGCTTGAAACCTATCGTATGTTCGCCAATGACCAGGGCTGGGTGCGGCGACTCAACGAGGCGATCGGCAACGGCCTGACTGCGGAAGCCGCTGTCGAAAAAGTCCAGAGCGACATGCGCGCGCGCATGCAGAACATGACCGATCCCTATCTGCGCGAGCGGATGAGTGATTTCGACGATCTCGCCAACCGGCTGCTACGGACGTTGCTGGGGCGCGGCGCTGACGACATTGCGCAGTCAATGCCGAAGGATGCGATTGTCGTGGCGCGCACGATGGGGGCGGCGGAACTGCTGGACTATCCGCGCGACCGGCTGCGCGGTCTGGTGCTGGAAGATGGCGCGGCGACCAGCCACGTTGTTATTGTCGCGCGCGCAATGGGCATCCCGGTCGTCGGCCAGCTCAAGGGCGCAGTCTCGATGTCCGATAATGGCGATCCTTTGATCGTTGACGGCGATGAAGGCATCCTGCACCTGCGTCCGCAGCTGGATCTCGAAAAAGCCTATGCTGAAAAGGTCCGCTTCCGCGCCCGCAAGCAGCTTTTGTTTCGTGAGCTGCGTGACAAGCCAAATCAGACCAAGGACGGGATCGCCGTCGATCTCCTGATGAATGCCGGTCTGCTCGTCGATCTGCCGCAACTTGCCGAATCGGGCGCAGGCGGAATCGGTCTGTTCCGTACCGAATTGCAGTTTATGGTCGCCTCGACCTTCCCGCGCGCCGAAGCGCAGGAGAGCTTTTATCGCTCGGTGCTGGATGCGGCCGCGGGCAAGCCTGTCACCTTCCGCTCGATCGACATTGGCGGCGACAAGGTTCTGCCCTATTTCAAGGACGCCAGGGTCGAAGAGAATCCGGCGCTCGGCTGGCGCGCGATCCGGTTGACGCTGGACCGCCCGGGCCTCCTGAAAACGCAGATCCGCGCCTTGTTGAAAGCAGCGGGCGGCCGCGAGCTGAAGCTGATGCTGCCGATGGTGACGGAGCTTGGCGAGGTGGCGCAGGCGCGCGAAATCATTGATGCAGAGGTGCGGCATCTGTCGCGCCACGCGCATCTTCTACCCACCGTGCTGAAACTCGGCGCTATGGTGGAGGTGCCGGCCCTTCTGTGGCAGCTGGATGAGCTGATGGCGGCCGTTGATTTTGTCTCAGTTGGCTCGAACGACCTGTTCCAGTTTGTGATGGCGACTGATCGCGGCAATACGCTGCTCAACAACCGCTTCGACCCGCTCTCCGTGCCGTTCTTGCGTACGCTTAAATCGATCGCTGACGCCGGGCATCGGGCGAAAAAGCCGGTCACTCTGTGCGGCGAACTTGCTGGCAAGCCAATCTCGGCGATGGCGCTGATGGGGTTGGGCTATCGCTCCATTTCGATGTCGGCGGCGGCGATCGGACCAGTCAAGGCGATGATGCGGGAATTGCCGTTGCGCGAGCTGGAACGCTTTTTCGAGGACAATCTCCACGGACCCTCCGCCCGTCTTCCTATGCGCGCCCTATTGCAAGGATTTGCTGATGAAAGAGGAGTTCCGCTCTGACCTTGACGCCTGATCTGGTTCGTCCGATCGCCTTGACAATGGGGGAGCCGGGCGGCGTCGGCCCGGAGCTCACGCTCAAGGCGTGGATAAATCGACGCGGCAACGGTAGGCCTTTCGTTTTTGTAGGATGTGCGGCCCTTCTGCGCGAGGCGTCAGCGCGCTTCGGGCTGGATATCCCGGTCCAGACGGTTGAGACCTCGGTTGAGGCGTCTACGCTCTTTTCGCGTGCGCTGCCGGTGCTCGACATGCCGCTTGCGCTTGACGCGTTGCCGGGTCTGGCGTTGCCAGAACATGCAGCAGCGGTGATTGCCTGCATCGAACGGGCTGTTGCGCTGGCGCGAACCGGGGCCGCGGCCGCTGTCGTCACCAACCCGATCCACAAGAATGCGATGCATCAGGCCGGATTTGCATATCCGGGTCATACGGAATTTCTGGAAGCGCTGGCCGGGCCGCCCCATCGCGCCATCATGATGCTGGCCGGCGCCGGATTGCGCGTTGTGCCGGTGACCATCCATCAGTCGCTGCGGTCAGCTGTCAATGATCTGACCAGCGAAATGATTGTCGAGACTGCGATCGGCGCCGCAGTCGCACTGCATGGCGATTTCGGGATTGAAAGACCGCGGCTGGCTATTGCAGGGCTCAACCCACATGCCGGCGAAAACGGTGATATGGGTGACGAGGAGATTGCCATCATCCGGCCTGCGGTCGACCAATTGCGTAGTCGCGGCCTGGACGTTGAGGGGCCGCTGTCGCCCGACACGATGTTTACGGCCCGGGCGCGGGCGCGCTACGATGCGGCTATCTGCATGTATCACGATCAGGCGCTTATTCCGTTGAAGACCCTCGACATGGATGGCGGGGTCAATACTACGCTGGGCCTGCCATTTGTCCGCACCTCGCCGGATCATGGCACCGCGCTCGACATTGCGGGTAGTGGGATAGCTGACCCCGGCAGTCTGATTGCGGCGCTGGATATGGCCGGGCAGATCGCGGCCCATCGTGGACGGAGCGCATGAGTAATCTTCGGCTTGGCGTCAACATTGATCACGTAGCGACCGTGCGCAACGCGCGTGGCGGCGACCACCCCGACCCGGTGCGCGCGGCGCTGGCGGCGCTGGAGGCCGGGGCCGACGGCATCACGCTGCATTTGCGCGAGGATCGTCGTCATATCCGCGACGACGACCTGAAACGCCTCGCTGTCGCGATTGACGCACCAATTAACCTTGAAATGGCTGTGACCGATGAAATGCTAGCCATTGCGCTCAGCGTTCGACCACATGCGGTATGTCTGGTGCCCGAGCGCCGCCAGGAGGTCACCACCGAAGGCGGACTGGATGCTGACGCCATGATTGGTCGGTTAGCGCCCTTCTGCGCTAAGTTGGCCGCAGCCGGCATTCGGGTCTCGCTGTTCATTGACCCGGAAGAGCGCCAGATTGAAGCCGCCAAGGCGGTCGGCGCACCCGTGGTGGAACTGCACACCGGCGCTTATGGCCACGCCACAGGCGATGCGGTTGCAACCGAACTGCGCAGGCTGCAGCGCGCAGCCAAAGCCGCCGCAGCTAACAACGTGGAGTGCCATGCCGGCCATGGGCTGACCTTTGAGAACGTCTCGGCGGTGGCCGCCATTCCCGATCTGGCCGAACTCAACATTGGCCACTTCCTTGTCGGCGAGGCGATCTTCACGGGTCTCGGTCCTGCTATTCGCCGTATGAAGGAGTTGATGGCGATTGCCCGGCGGCGCTGAATTACCCGCGCCCGACTACGCCATCCTTTTCGACGGCCAGATGGCCCGTTGATGCTCCTTCGGATCGCCGCACATGCACCGGCACCGATTTATAGGCAGGCGTTCGGCTGTCGGGATCGTAATATTCCAGCGCGACCAGCCCTTGTGTTTCGGGATAATAGGCCCCGCAACAACCGTCAGGCAGCTTGTATTCGACCAGCGTCAGGTTGGCGCAGACGCGATCCTCGCGCGCAAACTTCCCGGCTGTCACGAGATCGACCAGATCGCCTTCCTGAAGACCGCGCCGTTCGATCTCGCTCTTGTTCAAAAACACCACGTCGCGTCGTCCGAACACGCCGCGATAGCGGTCATTGAGCCCGTAGATCGTGGTGTTGAACTGGTCGTGCGAGCGCAGGGTCGCCAAAGTCAACACCATCGGGTCTGCGATCAGGCCGTCCTCCAGCAGCGTCCCGGAAATCAAAAAGTTCGCCTTCCCGGAATCAGTGTTCCAGATTCGTTTTGCCGCGGCGTTCGGCAAGGTGAAGCCGCCTGGCGTCCTTACCTGCGCGTTCATACCGACAAAATCGGGAAACACGGCTTCGATCTTGTCGCGGATAATGTCGTAGTCCTGTGCAAACCCGTCCCAATCGATGCTGCCCTTGCCGCGCAGCGCCGCCTTGGCGATGTTTGCTATGATCCACACTTCGGATCGAACCTGATCGCTTGGCGGTTTGACGAACCCCTTCGACGCGTGAACAACAGACATCGAATCTTCGACTGTCAGGTGTTGCTGAACGCCGGCCTGCATGTCGATGTCGGTGCGACCGAGGCAGGGCAGGATAAAGCTGTCCTCACGCGCGGTCATCAGATGTGTGCGGTTCAGCTTCGTGCCGATGTGGACCGACAGGTCGACTTTGCGAAAACCTTCGTGGCAGGCCTGAGGATCGGCGCAGGCGACGGCCAGATTCCCACCCAGGCAAATAACGGTTTTCGCCGTACCGTCGCGCATCGCAGCAATGGCGTCGACCACCGAATGGCCATGTTCGCGCGGTGGTTCAAAGTTGAAAACCTTGCCGAGCTTGTCGAGCAACGCCTTTGAAGGCCGCTCCCAAATGCCCATTGTGCGGTCGCCTTGCACATTCGAGTGGCCGCGCAGCGGGCAGATGCCGGCGCCCGGCCGGCCCATATTGCCCTTCAGCAACAAAAGATTGACCAGTTGCTGTACATTTGAGGTGCCGGTCATATGCTGAGTAATGCCCATGCCGTAACAGACAATCGCGGCCTTGGAGCGGGCATAGGCTGCCGCCGCCTGCTCCAGATCAGTACGTGACAGGCCGGATTGCTGCTCGATTGCGTCCCACCCGGTCGCTTCAAGATCGGCCGCAAATTCCTCGAAACCGGCCGTGTGTGCTGCAATGAACGCGTGATCGAGCACGGGTTCGCCGCCTGCAGCCTGAGTGTCGCCGTCCAGCTTCAGCAACGCTTTGCACATGCCCTTGATCGCCGCCGTGTCGCCGCCCACGCGCAGTTGGAAATAGGTGCTGGCGATCTGGGTCGCAGAGAGCGTCAACATCTCGATCGGCGATTGCGGCGATTCGAACTTTTCCAACGCGCGCTCGCGCAGCGGATTGAAGACGAGGATATTTGCGCCGCGTTTGCGCACATCGCGCAAGGTCGCCATCATGCGCGGATGGTTGGTTCCCGGATTGTGTCCGAATGACAGGATCAGATCGGCATGGTCGAAATCTTCCAGGCTTACAGTTCCCTTGGCCACACCGATTGAGCGCGGCAGCCCGACTGACGTCGCCTCGTGGCACATGTTGGAGCAGTCGGGAAAATTATTGGTGCCGAACAGACGCACAAACAACTGATAGATGAATGCCGATTCGTTGGATGCGCGACCGGAGGTGTAGAATTCCGCCTTGTTTGGATCGTCAAGCGAGGCGAGTTTGTCGCCAATCGCTTTGAATGCCACGTCCCAGTCGACCGGCTCAAAATGACCGCTGGCGCTGTTGTAGCGCAGCGGTTCGGTGAGCCGGCCCTGGTCTTCCAGCCAATAGTCTGACTTAGCCCAAAGATCCGCCACGCTGTTTTTGTTGAAGAAGTCAGCGCCGATCCTCCTCGTTGTGGCCTCCCAGGCGACTGCCTTTGCGCCGTTTTCACAGAACTCGAATGATGATGTGTGGTTTGGGTCCGGCCAGGCGCAACTAGGACAATCGAACCCGTCTGGCTTGTTCTGGCTAAGCAGCACAGGTCCGGCGCGAAGCACCGCTTGCTGGTCCTTCAGCGCCAGCGCCACCGCTTTGAGCGCGCCCCAGCCGCCAGCCGGTCCATTGTAGTCTCTGATGCCTTCTGGTCGGTTGCGGGACAATGTCTGGCTCCATGCCTAACTAGCCTATTGCGGATATCTTGCATCCCATAAATCCCAGTTGCAAATCTGCCAGCAAGGTCAGTCGAAGGTAAGGCTGCATTGCTCCTCGCTTCCTTCTCGGCTAATGGCGCGCCATGATTTCTCTTCCCCGTGACCGCATGGACCAGGTCGTCAAGCGTTTCGAACTGCTCGAAGCGCAGATGGCGGCTGGGCCGGCTGCCGATCAATATGTGAAGATGGCGTCCGAATATGCCGAACTGGGCGAGATTGCCGCCAAGGTCAGGGCGCTGCGCGGCGTGGAGCAGGAGCAGGCCGATCTTGAGCTTATGCTGACCGACAAGGCGATCGACGCCGAAATGCGTGATCTGGCGGAAATGGAACTGCCGGAGGTCGAGGATCGCATTGAAAACCTGCAGCAAGAGCTGCAGATCCTGCTCCTGCCCAAGGATGTCGCCGACGAGCGCAACGCCATCCTCGAGATACGGGCCGGCACCGGCGGCGATGAGGCGGCGCTCTTCGCCGGCGACCTGTTTCGCATGTATGAGCGCTACGCGGCGTCAAAAGGCTGGAAGTTTGAAGTTGATTCGCTTTCGGATGGCGATGCTGGCGGCTTCAAGGAGGCCATCGCCACGATCTCCGGCCGGGGCGTATTTGCCCATCTCAAGTTCGAGTCAGGCGTTCACCGCGTCCAGCGTGTGCCCGATACGGAAGCCAGCGGCCGCATCCACACATCTGCCGCGACTGTAGCTGTGCTTCCAGAAGCGCAAGAGGTCGACATCGAAATTCGGCCTGATGACATCCGCATCGACACGACGCGGGCGTCGAGTTCCGGCGGCCAGCACGCCAATACGACTGAAACTGCCGTGCGCATCCTGCACATTCCAACGGGCATCATCGTTGTTCAGGCAGAAAAATCGCAGCATCAGAACCGCGCCAAGGCGATGCAGATACTGCGTGCGCGCCTTTACGATCTGGAGCGTAGCAAGGTCGATGGGGAACGCTCGGAGGCACGCAAAAACCAGGTCGGATCGGGCGATCGCTCCGAGCGCATCCGAACCTACAATTTCCCGCAAGGACGTCTGACTGACCACCGCATCAATCTGACGCTCTACAAACTCGACCGGGTGATGGAAGGCGAACTCGACGAAGTTGTGGACGCATTGATCGCCGATCACCAGTCGAAGCTGCTGGCAGATATGGGGCAGGGGTGAATCTTTCCCAACTGTACCGGGCAGTGCGGACGCTTCTCATTGAAGCTGAGGTTGAGGCGGCTGCGCTTGACGCCCGCCTGATCATCGATCAGTTTGCCGGCGCCAAGCCTGAAGATATAATCTGCCGGCCATTATTGGAAATTGCGCCGGAAGCCGTTGCACTGGTTGAAAATGCAGTGTCGCGTCGGCTTGCCGGCGAGCCGGTTCACCGCATTATCGGCTGGCGTGAATTCTTCGGCCTGCGACTGGCGCTCTCGCCCGGGACACTGGAACCACGTTCCGACACCGAGACGCTGGTCGACGCCGTTCTGCCTTTCGTGCGGCAATGTGTTGGCAGGAGCGGCGGTTGCCGTATCCTTGATCTTGGCACGGGTACCGGCGCGATCGCCTTGGCGCTGCTTTCGCAGGAGCCGCTGGCACAGGCAGTCGTCACCGACATTTCTGCCGCTGCGCTTGGGACCGCGTCTCAGAATGCTCTCAGTTTGGGCCTGAGCGGACGATTCGAGGCGATTCAATCTAACTGGTTCGACAAAGTTTCCGGGCTGTTTGATCTTGTCGTCTCAAATCCTCCCTATATTGCGAGTAGTATGATCGCGAAGCTTGACGCCAATGTCCGGGATTTCGATCCTATCGCAGCGCTGGATGGCGGCGCGGACGGGCTTGACGCCTATCGGAAAATCGCATCGTCGGCAGCCGGCCATTTGTCGGATATGGGCACGGTTGCTGTCGAAATCGGTTACGATCAGGCCGACTCGGTGAGCGAAGTATTTTGCAGCGAGAATCTCGATTGCGTGAGGCTGGTGAAGGACTTGGGCGGCAATGACCGCGTATTACTGTTGGAATTGCGACAATAAGTCTTGCAGCGCAGCAAAAAAGTTCTTGGCAGGTTATGCGAATGCCGCTAGGGTTTGTTTAACCGGATGAGAAAGGCAGGCAGCAGCGCCAGCCGCCCGGACCCCAAGAAACAACCAAGCCCTGATGATATGTAACCCACCCTAGGGTCAGGTCAGGCAAGCAAAAACCGATATGGGACAGACCTGACGCTAACGCGACATTTCGGGATATTTCGGCGGCAGCCAAGGATGCACCGCTGGTCGGAGATTCTAAACATGAAGAGAGCAGTATGAGGCCTCAGCAACAGAACCGGCGCATGCGCGGGCGCAACAACAATAACAACAACAATAATAACAACAATCACAACCGCAAAGGCGGCCCTAATCCATTGACCCGTAGTTATGAAAGTAACGGGCCAGATGTGAAGATACGCGGCAATGCGCAGCAAATCGCCGAGAAATACGCAACGCTTGCACGCGATGCACAGAGCTCCGGTGACCGTGTGATGGCGGAAAACTACCTGCAGCACGCAGAACACTACAATCGCATTATTGCCGCTGCCCAGGCCTCTATGCCGATCCAGAACTTTCAACCGCAAAATCGCGATGATTTCGACGACGATGACGGCGATGAACGCGACCAGACAGATGGAAATGGCGGCGATCAGCAGCAGAGTGGCCAAGGCCCGCAGCCGTTGATCGACGGAGTTCCGGTCGAAGTGGAGCTCAGTGGCGAGGTTGAAGGCGATAATAGCGGCGGGGAGAATCAGAACCGTAGCCGCGACGGCAATCGTAACCGCGACCGCAACCGGGAGCGCAACCGCGATCTCCAGAATCGCGGCAACGGTAGTGGCGATTATCAGCGCCGTGATTCGCGCAAGCACGATGATCAACAGCAGGATGGCGGCGGCAATAGTGAGGGATCGGACGACTTGGCGAGCACCGACGCGTTGCCGGCATTCGTGACTTCTGGCGCCGGAGCGAGCGTGGCCCCGGCAGCTATTGATGATGCTATTGGCGAAGAAGCAGCGCCCAAGCCGGCGCCGCGCCGCAGCCGCCGGCCGCGCCGTGGCGAGCGCAGCGGCGAAGCTGATGGGTCTGCTTCGGAAGCGAAGGCTGAGGCGGTTGCTGCGCCAGCGGACAATGCAGCGCTGGCAACTAGCGAAGACTGATCGCTGTTATAACGATTTGTGTCTGGGAACGGCGGGGATTTCCCTGCCGTTTTCTTTTTGTTCCTGGCCGTCTTGAGTCGACGGCAAAAGCTCCCATATTGTCTCTTGACAAAGGTCCGGCCTCCAAGAGGCGGGCCTCTCAATAGCCTTGCCGGCGCCGCCTAAGGGCCGGGGAGGGAAGGGAGACATAAACATATGAACTTGGAAAAATACTCCGAGCGCGTCCGTGGCTTCATTCAGGCTGCGCAGCAATACGCACTCAATCGGGACAATCAGCAATTCACCCCCGAGCACCTTCTGAAAGCGTTGATCGATGATGATGAAGGTTTTGCCGCCTCGCTGATACAGCGTGCGGGTGGCGATCCAAAAGTGGTGGAAAAGGGTGTCGACGCGGCGCTTGACGCGCTGCCGAAAGTACAGGGCGGCAATGGCCAACTTTACATGGCCCAGCCACTCGCAAAGGTGTTTTCAACCGCCGAAGACCTTGCCAAGAAAGCTGGTGACAGTTTTGTCACTGTCGAGCGTCTTTTACAGGCGCTTGCGATGGAAAAATCGGCTAAGACCTCCGAAATTCTGTCCAAGGGAGGCGTGACGCCGCAAGCGCTCAACGCAGCCATAAATGACATTCGCAAAGGTCGTACGGCGGACTCCGCCAGCGCCGAGCAAAGCTATGACGCGCTGAAAAAATATGGCCGCGACCTGACAGCCGATGCGCGCGCCGGCAAACTTGACCCGGTCATTGGCCGCGACGACGAGATTCGCCGCACTATCCAGGTGTTGTCGCGCCGCACCAAGAACAATCCTGTGCTGATTGGTGAGCCTGGCGTTGGCAAAACAGCTGTTGTTGAAGGCTTGGCGCTGCGCATTGTGAATGGCGACGTGCCGGAAAGTCTCAAGGACAAGCAACTTATCTCGCTCGACATGGGCGCGTTGATTGCAGGCGCAAAATATCGCGGCGAGTTTGAGGAACGGCTCAAGGCTGTGCTCAATGAAGTCACCTCGTCGAATGGCGAGATCATTCTTTTCATCGACGAGATGCATACGCTGGTTGGCGCAGGCAAGTCAGATGGCGCGATGGATGCGTCGAACCTGTTGAAGCCGGCGCTGGCGCGTGGCGAACTGCATTGCGTTGGCGCAACTACGTTGGACGAATATCGTAAGTATATCGAGAAGGATGCCGCCCTGGCCCGCCGCTTCCAGCCGGTGTTCGTTGAAGAGCCGACTGTCGAGGATACGATATCCATCCTGCGCGGGATCAAGGAGAAATACGAACAGCATCACAAGGTGCGCGTTTCGGATTCGGCGCTGGTTTCAGCGGCGACGCTTGCCAATCGCTACATTACCGACCGGTTCTTGCCGGATAAGGCGATCGACCTCGTTGATGAAGCAGCGTCCCGGTTGCGCATGCAGGTGGACTCCAAGCCTGAAGCGCTCGACGAGATTGACCGACGCATCATGCAGTTGAAGATCGAACGCGAAGCTCTGAAGGTCGAAAAAGACGATGCGTCAAAAGACCGTTTGGTACGGCTTGAAAAAGAACTGGCCGGACTGGAGGAGGACTCCTCCAGGCTGACGGCTACTTGGCAGTCGGAAAAGCAGAAGCTTGGACTTGCGGCTGACCTGAAAAAGCAGCTCGACGAGGCGCGCAACGAGTTGGCGATAGCTCAGCGCAAGGGTGAGTTCCAGAAGGCCGGCGAGCTTGCCTATGGCAGGATTCCCGATCTCGAGAAAAAGCTTGTAGAGGCAGAGAGCAAAGAAACCAAGGGCTCAATGGTCGAGGAGACCGTGACGCCGGACCACGTCGCGCATGTCGTGTCGCGCTGGACCGGGATCCCGGTCGATAAAATGCTCGAAGGCGAACGCGAAAAGCTGCTGCGTATGGAAGACGAGATCGCTAAACGCGTTGTCGGTCAAGGTGAAGCCGTACAAGCCGTTTCAAAGGCGGTTCGCCGCGCTCGCGCTGGTCTGCAGGATCCGAACCGGCCGCTCGGCTCGTTCATGTTCCTTGGGCCAACCGGAGTCGGCAAGACTGAATTGACCAAGGCGCTGGCCTCGTTCCTGTTTGATGACGATTCCGCAATCGTGCGTATCGACATGTCGGAGTTTATGGAAAAGCACTCGGTCGCCAGGCTTATCGGCGCGCCTCCCGGCTATGTCGGCTATGAGGAAGGCGGGGCTCTTACCGAAGCCGTGCGCCGCCGGCCCTATCAGGTAGTGCTCTTCGATGAGGTGGAAAAGGCGCATCCGGATGTGTTTAACGTCCTCTTGCAGGTGCTCGATGACGGCCGCCTGACCGATGGTCAGGGCCGCACCGTCGATTTCCGCAACACGTTGATCATCATGACTTCGAACCTTGGCTCCGAATATCTAGTCAATCTTGGCGAAGGTGAAGATGTCGACAAGGTTCGCGACGAGGTGATGGGCGTGGTGCGTGCGCATTTCCGGCCGGAGTTTCTGAACCGCATCGACGAGATCATCCTGTTCCACCGGCTACGGCGCCAGGACATGGGCAAGATTGTTGAAATCCAGCTGGCTCGGCTCGAGAAATTGTTGCTCGACCGCAAGATTGCGCTCGAACTCGACAAGGATGCGATCAACTGGCTGGCCGAAAAAGGATATGATCCGGCCTACGGCGCACGCCCGCTGAAGCGCGTTATGCAGAAGGAACTGCAGGATCCGCTGGCCGAGAAAATTCTGCTAGGCGACATTCTGGACGGCTCGACTGTCAAGATCACCTCCGGCTCAGACCGGCTGAACTTCAAGACGAAGCCGCCGGCCAAGGTCGAGGCGGCAAAGGAAGCCGCCTAAGGGTTAGGCGCGCCAGTTATCTTCCCCAATTTGGGGAGGATAACTGCGGGATAGACGTGCACAATTTTCGGCTGTGGCAGTGCACGCTTGGTTGTTGTGAAGGTTCAAGACTTTCCAAGCCTTGCCGGGCCAGTCGTGTTGCGGACAACCAGGTGCGTTTCGAGGACGTAGCGTACGTCACGGATGGCGTGTGACTGCAGCATTTCCATAAGCAGGCCGACTGCGGCCCGCCCGGCTTCGCTTGCTCGATTGGAAACCGATGTCAGCATGGGGTAGGTGGTCGCGCCTAGGACATCGTCACAGCCGACAACACTGAACTGATCGGGCACTGTGACGTGTTGCTCGGCGAGGCCGACGAGGATCCCCTGCGCCATGAGGTCGTCAAAGGCGATCACGGCGGTAGCGCCTCGCGTCATCAAATGCGACACTGCATTGCGCCCCGCCGCAAAGCTCGGAACTGTTGCTGCGACAGTTTGCACCTCAACGCCGAATTTCTGAGCAGAACTGCGCACCGCTGCCTTGCGCTCTTTGTTTGACCATGAATTTGGCGGCCCGCTGACATAAACAATCTTTTGGTGTCCATGCTCAGCCAGATGTTCGACCGCCTCTCTGACGCCAGCGCCGCTGTCGATCAGGATTCGCGGAATGCCAGCCACGTCACGGTTGATCAGTACAACCGGGCGCGACCCGGCATATGTCCGGATCTGGCCGTCTGACATACGTGACGAGGCAATGACCAGCCCTTCTACCTGGCCGGAGAGACGGCCAAGCAACCTGTCCTCCTGTATGGGGTTTTCGTCGCTATTGCCCAGAAAGACGCAGAAATCGAACCGTTCCGCTTCGATCTGGGCGGCCCGGATCATTGGCGGGAAAAACGGATTGGCGACGTCGGGCACAATCAGGGCAAGGTTGCCGTGTTTCCCGGTGCTCAGCGCCCGGGCTGCGTGATTGGGTACATAGCCCAGCCGCTCGGCCGCCTCATGGATACGCTTCACAGTTTCGGGTTTGAGCATTTCGGGGCGGGTGAAAGCGCGCGAAACACTGGAGCGAGCAACGCCGGCCTCGATTGCCACTTGGCGGATTGTCAGTGCTTCTTTTCGTCCAGTCATGCGGGATCTTTTCTGGCGCAAAACGCCCGTCAACCGGTGAGCAAACAAGCCGCCAGGATGGTTTCTGTGTAATCCTTTGGCGTTGACCTGCAACCGGTTGCATGAGATGCTTCCGACTTAATACAACCATCCGGCCCGTGCTGTCACGGCAGGAGCATAATTTGAGCTTAGGCGGCGCTGAACGCATCCATTCTACCCGGACACGGAAGATTGGGCAGCTTGTGGTCAATACATACGCCTCCAAGGCCATCATGGGTGCGGCTGCGGCGCATGACATCGCAGCGGCGATGAAAGAGCGGTTGGCGAATCAGAAAGGCGTGCGAATGGTTTTCGCCGCAGCTCCCAGCCAGTCCGCAATGCTTGAGCAACTCTGTTCTGCGCCAGACATAGACTGGCGCAGAGTTACCGCGTTTCACATGGATGAGTATCTTGGTCTGCCGGAGAATGCGCCGCAGCGCTTCGCAACATGGCTGGACCGGCACTTGTTTGACCGCGCTCCCTTCGCGCAAGTGCACCATATCCGTCCAGGGCCAGACCCGGAAACCGACGCGCGGCGCTACCAGGAACTGCTGTCCGATGCACCGATTGATTTTGTCTGTCTTGGAATAGGGGTGAACGGCCATATCGCTTTCAACGATCCGCCGGTAGCTGATTTTGACGATGTGCTTGATGTCAAAGTGGTGGATCTGGACCAGACCTGCCGTCAGCAACAGGTCGATGATGATTGTTTCGACAAGATTGAGGATGTTCCCAGCCATGCCATCACGCTGACTGTGCCACGTCTGTTGCGCGCCGGCCGCATGTTCTGCGTGGTGCCGGGCAGCTTGAAGCGTTTCGCCGTTGATGCAGCGCTGAATGGCCCGATCTCCACAACCTGTCCTGCCAGCATCCTCCGCACCCACCCGGATTGCACATTTTATCTCGATGAGGACGCTGACCCTGATGGCCGCAACAATTGACGCCGACGCCCTGTGCAATGACTATCTTTTAACGGTTCAAAGCTTGATGGGCCGTATTCTCTCCGAAGAGCGGGATGCGATGGACCGCGCGGCGGTGAAACTGTGCGAACAGGTGGCGGCGGATCGGCTGATTCATATTTTCGGGCCGGGCGGCCATTCCAATCTGGCTGCGCAGGAGGTGTTCTTCAGGGCAGGGGGGCTGATGCATGTCAGCGCCATTCTGGACGAGGGAACATTGCTGTCGAACGGGGCGCTGCGCTCGATGGCGATCGAGCGTACGCCAGGCTATGGCAAGGTTGTGATTGCTGACCGGGGGCTCGGGCCAACGGACATGCTCATTCTTGTCAATGCTTATGGCATTAACGCGGCGTTGATTGATGCGGCGCTTGAGGCGAAAGCTCGTGGCGTATTCCTCATTGGCGTCAGTTCTCACGAGCATGCGTCGAATTCCGCCAGGGAACATCCTGCGCGACACCCAACGAAACAGAATCTGCACAATGTGGTCGATATCGCCATCGACACCAAGGTGCCTATAGGCGATGCTGTTGTCGACATTCCGGGCGTTGATCAAAAGGTTGCCGCTGTGTCGACATTCGCCAACGCGTTTGCGCTGAACTGCCTGATTATCCGCACCGTTTCCAAGCTGGCGGATCAGGGTGTGTCGCCACCGGTCTGGCGCAGCGGTAATGCGCCGGGCGGGGACGAGGCAAATGCCCGCTTTGTAAGTCGCTTTCGCGACCGCGTGCGATCATTGTGAGCCAACAGCTTAAAGTCACCGGTCGCGACCCGAAGACCGGACGAGGCATTGCTGTTGTGGTTCAGGACGGACGCATCTTGGAGATCATGCCGGAAATATCGCCGGATGAACTTTTCTTGAGCGCCGGCCTGGTTGATCTGCAAGTCAATGGTTTTGGCGGACTGGATTTCAATCGCGAGGATCTTTCGCCGAAAGTCGTGCACGATATTTGCGTCATGCTGGCGGGGCTCGGGACCACCACGTTCCTGCCTACCCTGATCACCGCGTCAGAATCTTCAATTGTCAGGGCTCTCTCGGTGATCGCCAAGGCCCGTGAAGCTTACCCTCTGGTTGCTCAAATGGCTCCGGGCGTTCACATTGAAGGCCCGTCCTTTGCGCCTGAAGATGGGCCGCGCGGCGCTCACCCGCTGGCCCATATAAGAGCGCCATCGCTTGGAGAATTCGGCCGCTGGCAAGAAGCCGCGGGCAAGGATCTCATCAAGCTGGTGACACTGGCTCCTGAATATCCGGGGGCCGAAAGCTATATCCGAGCTCTCACCAAAAATGGCGTACATGTCGCGATTGGCCATACTGCCGCGACGCCTGATGACATTCGCCGTGCTGTTGCGGCAGGCGCCGTGCTGTCGACACACCTTGGCAACGGCGCTGCCGCTATGTTGCCGCGCCACCCCAATTTCATATGGACGCAGCTCGCCGAAGACAGCTTGACAGCGACATTCATTGCCGATGGCCACCACCTGCCGTCAGATACTTTCAAGGCTATGTTGCGGGCGAAAGGACTTGATCGATCAATCCTGGTGTCGGACAGCGTTAGTCTCGCGGGCATGGCGCCGGGCATCTACGAAGAAACGGTCGGCCATCGGGTCGAGCTGAGGGCTGACGGTCGCATTGGAATTGCCGGAACACCCTACCTGGCGGGTGCTGGCCTTCCGCTCAGCGCCAATGTCGCAATTGCGGCCCGCATGGCTAAGATGCCGCTGGCCAGCGCGCTTGCAATGGCAACGGTCAATCCTGGGCGTTTCCTCGACGGGCGCGGTCGATTGGCTGTTGGAGATCGCGCGGATATTGTTCGATTTTCCTGGGCTGAGGGAGACGACCGGCTAGTGGTCGCCGACGCCTGGGTTGCTGGGCAAACGGTGAGGACAGGGTGATTCGCGCCGGGGTCGCTACAATCGACATCACGCCTCGCGCAGGGTTGCCAATGGCGGGTTTCGCCGCGCGTACCGAGCCAGCTGTGGGCGTGCACGATCCCCTGACTGTGCGGGCAATCGCGGTAAACGACACGGCTCTGGCTGCGATCGACGTGATCGGCATCGACGCAACGATGAGTGAGCGCATTCGCAAGCGTTGCGTGCTGCCCGATGACAAGGTGGTGTTAACCGCAGTGCACAATCACGGTGGTCCGGTTTCGATGCGTGCCCGACTGGGTGTTTCGGCGGACGAAGACTATCTGGCGCAGTTGGAGACAGCTTGCGTTGACGCAATTGATCGCGCGGTGGCGCACCAGCAGCCGGCCAGCTTACATGCCTGTCATGGCGGCGATCCGGCATTTGCGCGCAATCGACGGCATGCCGGCGGGATTACCGATCCGACCGTGCCCGTGCTGCGCATCCATGATGCGAACGGCAATATGCTGGCGGTGCTGTTTTCTTATGCTTGCCATCCAGTGGTGCTTGGCGCCGACAACCGCCTGTGGACGGCGGATTATCCTCACTTTGCACGCGTTGCGCTCGAATCCGCCTATCCGGGCGCCATGGCGATGTTTGTCACGGGCTGTTGCGGCGACGTCAACACAGGCCATTCGGCGCAGGCGTCTGTAAGTCTGATCGCAAATGCCGCGCGGACTTTCGAGCAGGCCGAACGGCACGGGCGGTGGCTGGCGGCCGCCGCTGCATTCGCGTCTGGCGAAATCCCGCTGGGAGACTGGGCAGCAGCGGCCAACGCACAGGTCGAACTCGCGCTGAAACGTCGTGAAAGAGGCGCTTTGCCGGAAATGGCGGCTCGCTGGCAGGCAGAGCGCACCGATGCGGGCGCAGCCCGAGCGGCGCTTCTCGATCACTGGATCACCTGGTCCCAAACGACCGCATTGCAGCCGCTCGAGCCAGTCCGGGAGCGCGTCACCGTTCTGGATTGGGGTGGTATGCCGATTGTTGCGATGCCAGGCGAAATTTTCGCCGAGACTTCGCTGTCAATCCGTAGCGGCAGTCCAGGCGGTCTTCCATCCTTTATCCTTGCCTTCGCCGACGACAATCCTGGCTACATTCCGCCAGCCAGCGAGTTTCGCTTCGGTGGATATGAGGTGGACGAGGCGCACCGCTTCTACAATCGTCCCGCCGGCTTTGCGCCGGGCAGTGCAGAACGCTTGGCGGATGCCGCGATTGAACTTGTCGCCAAGCTTTCGAACCGGGCTCGGGCATAGGCCATGTTGCTCCGCAAGCTGTCGCCTTACTTGACCTGCAACCGGTTGCATGACATTCTGTCAGTTAATCGATAGTGATAAATTCGATGAACAAAAGGGGGACGAGACGTGACCAATCAGACTAGTCTTCAAGGCAAAGCCAGCCGCGCCATGGCAGGTATGATCGGGTCAGCCGTGTTTGCCTCGGCCCTTTTGGGCTCTTCGGCGCTCGCGTGGGCCGAAACGATCACCGTGTGGAGCGGCTATCCCGAGATGACGCACTTCTATCAGCATGTCGCTGAGGGCATGAAAGCTTCGCACCCTGACTTGGAGGTCAAGGTCGAGGCAATCGCGCTGCGCGAGCATGAAAAGCGGGTTGCTCTTGGTTTGACCAGCGGCGCTGCAGGCACGACCATCATCGAGTTGCCGGGCTCCACTGCCAGCCGCTATCTTGAAAACGATCTATTGCCGGCCGCGCCCGAGGCTGTGTCGGCCTTCGTCAAGGATCCGGCGAATTTCGGCCAGTTCTTTGTCGACTCCGCCAGTCGTGGCGGCGTCGTCTATGGCGTACCGCTGTTTCGCGGTCAGGCCGCGCTCTATTACAACACGGACATGTTCGCGAAAGCGGGCCTGACCGAACCGCCCAAGACGATGGACGATTATACTGCTTACGCTGAAAAACTGACCCAGCGCGATGGAAGCGGAAAAGCGACGGTGTCGGGCTGGAGCTTGCGGCTGTCTGGCGGAGGGCAGGGTATTGCGGAAAAGTTCTGGATCAACCTTTTCCAGAATGGCGGCTCGGTGCTTGAGCCGGCCGGTGACGGGAAGTGGAAAGCCAACTACGCCAACGAAGCCGGGCGCAAGACGTTGAAGCAGTATCTCGACAACGTTTTCACAAAGAAGACTGTTGCGGTTGAAATGCCCGCCGACGCCGAGGCGTTCGAGCGTGGCCAGACGGCGATGTTCATTCGTGAGTCTTGGGTCATCAGCGATATCGCGCAGAAAGCTCCAGACCTGAAATACGCAACAGCGCCCTTGCCTGCCGGCTCGATCGCACTACCCGCAAACCTATATGTCAAAGGCGATTCGCAGGCGGCCTGGGACTTCACTCTGGCTGCCAATACGCCAGAGAATCTTGTCTGGCTGCTCGACAATGTTGGCTGGCTGCCTAACCGTAGCGGCGTCGACTATTCGAGCGTCACCTCGGCAAAACCGGCTTTTGCAGCCTTTGTCGACTATCCGGACGGCTACAAGTTCTTCACGCTTCCGGCGATTGGACCGATCGAAGAGGTTTTGACGCGGTTGGCTGCGCAGTTGACAGCTGCTTTCGGCGACGCCGCGCTGGCAGGTGACGATGCGGCTATTGACGCTTATCTCAAAGCCGCCGCAGACGAGACGAACTCGATCCTTGATCGTGAAGGTTTGCTTGCGAAGTGACAGTTCCAGTCTTCCTCCCACGCAAGGGATCCGGAGCCAATGCGCCGGGTCTCTTGTGCGTGAGCTAGTCGATGCTGGCGCGCCGGCGATGGCGTTTTGCCATACTCGCGCTGCTGCCTGTCTTCCTGATTTTTGCCTATGTTCGCATTTATCCGATTGCGGACACACTACGGCTTAGTCTGTTCAAATGGGATCTCCTGTCCAAGAACAAGCCGTTTATCGGCCTGGCGAACTTTCGTGAGTTGTTTGGAGACCGGCTGTTTCAGGATGCGCTTTTCAACACGACCGTGATTGCATTCGGCGTGTTGGTCATCACCGTTCCACTGGCGATGGTGCTTGCAGCCTTGATCAACTACCGCACCCGATCCCGACTCGCCGGCTTCTATGAAAGTGCGATCTTCATCCCTCATGTCGTTTCGCTCGTACCTGCAGCCATGGCATGGAAGTGGATTTTCGATGCCCGTCTCGGTCCGCTCAATGCTTTCTTGTCATGGTTTGGCGTTCCAGCGCAGGCTTGGCTGTTCGACCCGTTCTGGTCGGTCGTGTGCATTATTGTCCTGTGTTCCTGGCAGGCTCTTGGCTATGCGGTCTTGATCTACCTCGTTGGGTTCAAGAACCTGCCGGTATCGGTCTATGAGGCGGCAACGCTTGATGGCGCCAACGAGGTGCAGAAATTCTGGCGGCTCTCGGTGCCGCTGCTCAAGCCGATTACGCTCTACGTGTCTGTCGTGACGCTGGTTTCGGGCTTTAATGTATACGCTCAGGCCTTTGTGCTGGCGTCGGATGCGCAAGGCGCGCCAGGCCGTCAAGTGCGCGTCCTGGTTCTCGATATGTTGGAGAACAGTTTTCGCAACTACCGCTTCGGTTACGCGGCTTCGGAAGCGGTCATCCTGCTAATCATCGTTCTGGTCCTGACTCTCCTGCAGTTTGGGCTGCTACGCGAAAGAGCAACGCGATGACCGGTAAGCCGGCAACCGTGGACCAGCCGTTGCCGCGGCCACGAAAGAGAGCCGTTGATTGGCTGATCGACGCCATCCTGGTCGCGTTCTGTGTGCTGATGATCCTGCCGCTTGTTTTCCTGGTGGCAAACGCATTCAAGACACCGCAGGAGATGCTGGCGTGGCCGCCTACCATTATCCCGTCAGATCCGACGCTGGACAATTTTACCGCTGTGCTGGGCGATACCCCGTTGCTGCGCTGGATCGGCAACAGCCTGCTTTTTGCCGTGTTTTCCACAATTGCAATCCTGGCGACGTCAGCTATCGCTGGCTACGTGCTCGGAAAATTCCGATATCGCACGACCAATGTGATATTCGCGATCTTTCTGGCCACCGCGATCATCCCGTTTGAAGTGTATATGATCCCGCTCTATTTCCAGGCGCAGTCGCTGGGCATCCTCAACTCCACATGGGGGTTGCTGCTTGGCTACCTTGTGATGAGCTTTGGCATCTTTCTGATCAGGCAGAATGTCATTCACGCAATCCCCGACGAATTGCTGGAGGCTGCGCGGATGGACGGTGCAGGCGAGATGCTGATCTTTTTCCGGATCGTACTGCCGCTCCTGCGTGGTGCTTTGGGGGCGCTCGCCGTTCTCGCCTTCTTCCAGGCATGGACGGCGTTTGCCTGGCCGATGATCGTAGCCACGACGCGTGAAAGCTACACGATCGAGGTTGGCCTCGCGCTTTTTCAAACCGGCTTCACTGTCGACCTCGGGCGTTTGAGCGCAGCTGCCGCGCTGGTTCTGGTCCCCTCCATTACGCTTTTCGCCCTACTGCGACGCAACTTTGTGCAAGGCATTGCGGCAACCGGCATCAAGGAATGACGGCGCTGGAAAGCGGTTGAGGAAGCCTCTATTGATATATCGAACTGGGGCGGGCGATAGAAAAGTCGCCAGTCAGGTAGGCAACTGTCTGCAAGCTTGCCGAAGGGGAGGTTCGCTGTCGAACTCGATACAGTGGCTGGATATACGCCAGTCGACGCTGGCCAACGCATAGATGTGTTCTATTCAATATTCTGCAAACTGGAGCTGACGCCGTGACGCCATACTGGTCCTCACTATTCGGAGGCATGCTGCTTGGCGTGTCAGCCGTACTGCTGATGCTCCTGAACGGTCGCGTCGCCGGTATAAGCGGTATGGTCGGTCGTCTGGTTCAGGGCCAGAACCTGGCCGCAAACGCCGCCTTTGTTCTCGGTCTTGTGTCTGGTCCGATGCTCTATTGGGCTTGGTTCGGCCAGCCGCCGGTAGTCACCATCTCCGCCAGTTGGCCAGTTATCCTGATTTCGGGATTTCTGGTCGGTTTTGGCACAAGGATGGGGTCAGGATGTACGTCGGGTCACGGCATTATTGGTCTCGCGCGGTTCTCGAAGCGCTCACTGGCCGCGACCTTGACGTTCCTGACCTTTGGCATTGCTGCAGCGACTATCTGGGGAGCCGTATCATGAATCAGGAAGCTGCTTTGCGCCTTCTCGTTGCGTTGGCGGCCGGCGCAATCTTCGGGTTTGGCCTCAGCCTGTCGGGCATGGTTGACCCCGCCCGGGTGGTAGGTTTTCTCGATATCGCTAGCGGGCAATGGGACCCAAGTCTGATGTTTGTGCTGGGCGGCGCGGTCTTGGTCGCAGTTCCCGGTATGCTGCTGCAAAGGCGGCTCGCGCGCCCGGTCTTCGACATGGCTTTTCACCTGCCTGGCAATGGGCCGGTTGATCGCCAGCTGATCGCGGGTTCGGCTGTGTTCGGCGTTGGCTGGGGTCTGTCCGGCTTTTGTCCAGGTCCTGCGATCTCGGCACTGTCGCTTGGCCTGCCGGAAGTGTTTTTGTTTGTCGCCGCCATGCTCGTGGGTATGCTGATCCATGACCGGGGCCTGATCGTCCACAGGCGTCAGACGGCATGACTCTGGACGACTATAACGCCCATTGCCGTTCTCTCGGTTTGACCACTCATGTTGTCCAATGGGGTGGCAGTCATGTCTGGAAAGTTGCCGGCAAACTGTTCGCCGTCGCCAGCCAATCGGATCGGGAACCTGACGCAGATCCCTATGTCACCTTCAAGACTTCCGAGATGTCCTACGACTTGCTGAAGGATGCTCCCGGCTGCCGGCCAGCGCCCTATCTGGCGTCGCGCGGTATGAAGTGGATCCAGCGCACCGGGCCCCAAACGCTCGATGATTCGGCGTTGCGCGACTACATCTCCGAAAGTTGCCGATTGGTTATCGCCGGCCTACCGCGCAAGGCGCGCGCAGCTTTCGAACGGGCCTAGTTGGGCTTTTCGCTGGCCATCTTCATGCCCGGTTCATGTTGCATTCGTCACAATTCGCGGTGAGACGGTGGGGCTTGCGCCGCGCCGAACAGTGAAGGTTCCATGCGCGCGGGCGCCTCGGAGGGATATGTGAAAACCAAATCCAGTATGGGCTTTGTGGCGATGCTTGGACTGTCGCTTAGCGCGGGTAGCGTCTTTGCTGGCCCTGTCACGCCGCAACTTCCCTTGATGGTTTCGACTCTGGATGGGCTCGTGACCAAGGTTCAGCAGGTGCGAGATGCGGAAGTCTACTATGACGGCCAGGGCAATGAAGTACTGGTCGACAGTGCGACTGGTCAGGTGATTTCGGTGCGTCCAGCACGCCGCCCAATGCGCCGGCAGCAAGAGCAATGGCGGCGGGTTCAGCCCGACGATGGCTACTATGTCGATCGCCGCAGGGAATCGCGGCGCCGCGCGATGGAGCGCGATCTTGAGTTGTACCTTAACGATCCCAATGAGCATTATGGATCGGTCCGGCAAGACCCTTATGCGGGCCGCGACGTATTTCCTGAAGCGCCGCGTGGACGAGGCGTAGACCCAGCTCCCGATCCGCGATTTGCGCCCAATCCCAAGCCGGTGCAGCGCAAACCGCTGCCGCCGCCAACTCAGAATGCGTCGAAGCCGCCGGTGGCCGCGCCTGCGCGTGAGCCGGTGGTTGCGTCCACAGAACCGGGTTCGATTGTGACTCCAGGTGGTGGTGGGGCATCTGTGACGACGCCGGCTGGTTCCAAAGCGCGCGAAACGGTCGCTGCGCTGCAGGTTCTGCTCGACCGGGCAGGTGCTTCGCCTGGCGCGATCGACGGGCAGTTTGGATCAAATGTGGACAAGGCGATCGTGGCCTATCGCGCGCTGACAGGGCGCAACCTCAAGTCGACAGATTCGGCGATGATCCAAGAGCAATTGTCGGCCACCGGTGGCGAGCCCTTCAAGACTTACACCTTGACCGCACAGGATGTCGCGGGTCCGTTCGTGGCTTCGGTGCCGGAGGACTATAGCGCCAAGGCCAAGCTCGACCGACTGAGTTACACCTCTGTGCCAGAGATGCTGGCGGAGCGGTTCCATATGGATGAGAAGTTTCTGCGCGGGCTGAATCCTGAAGCCAATTTCTCCCGTGTTGGAACGATCATCAAGGTGGCCAATGTTGGCGCCAACAAGACCGGCCAGGTCGCGCGCATCGTCGCGGACAAGGGTAACAAGCAGGTGCGTGCTCTGGACGTGAACGGACGTCTGATCGTGGCCTATCCTGCGACGATCGGGTCATCGGACACGCCGTCGCCGACCGGTGTTCACGAAGTGTCACGCGTCGCTATCGACCCGCAATACACCTACAACCCAAAAATCAACTTCAAGCAGGGTGAAAACGACAAGGTGCTGACTATTCCGCCGGGACCGAACGGGCCGGTAGGATCGATCTGGATCGCGCTGGACAAGCCGACCTACGGGATTCACGGGACGCCGGAACCCACCAAGATTGGCAAGACGGAAAGCCATGGCTGTGTGCGATTGACAAACTGGGATGCAGCCGAACTGGCCAAGCTGGTAACGAAGGGCGTGCCGGTAGAATTTCTCGAATAGTTTGCTTTTCCCTACGAAGGTAGGATCGGACACGTTCGAACGCTACCGGCGGGTGAGGGGGTGAGCGCCGAATCATCCATCGTGATTCGCCTGCCGCTATTGGCGGGCGCTCGCCATACGCAGAGTGCCGCTCTCGTCGCCCCCGACAAGATCGTCAATCCGATCCCGTTCGCGTTTGAAACGGGCCAGTTCCTTGCCTGACAAAGATCGCGCACTGGGCAAGCGGACACGCATGGGGTCAACTTTAATGCCATTTACGATCACTTCGTAATGCAGATGCGCGCCAGTCGACAGACCAGTCGTGCCTACATAGCCAATTACCTGACCCTGCTGGACTTTTTGTCCGGGCCGCACCGCGATGCGGCTTTGATGATTGTAGGATGTCTCATAGCCATTGGCATGTTTGAGAATGGTCTGTTTGCCGTAACCACTTGACCAGCCTGCCTTTTCTACAACGGCGTCACCTGCGGCGATGATTGGCGTGCCGGTTGGCGCGGCCCAATCGGTGCCGGTGTGCATGCGCACATAGCCGAGAATCGGATGCCGGCGGCTGCCAAAGCCAGAACGGAATTTGCCCGATGGGATTGGATTGCGCAGCATTGAAGGTCGATTCGTTCTTCCATTGGCGTCGAAGAACTCGACACTTCCGTCGGCGAATTGGTGGCGATAGAACTTGCGCGTTTTGCCGCCAAAAGTTGCCGCAAGATAAACGAGCTGAGAGCCGTCCGACATCTCGTTCTGCTCGCCAGGCTGGGTGAACAGGACCTCCAGACGATCTGCGCGACCGACGCGGCTTTGCAACTCGACCTCATTCGACAGGACCCGAACCAATTGCCGGGTGCTCTCACGCGACATGCCGTTTGAGAAAGCCGCCCGGTAAATGCCGTCATAAAAACTGGGCAATGCGCCGCGCGCAGGGACCGGCGGTGCGTCGTCAAACGCCGTCAGCAACTCCGGATTGGGCTCAGGCTCTTCTGCCTGGGCAATCTTGCCCGAATCATTGGATGCGACAGTCAGAATATGACGCGTTCCATCATAGACGCTAACGCGCACGATCTTTGGCGTTTCGCCCCGAACCTCCAGGCCAACCCGTAGAACTGATCCGGCGCGCAGCTCGGAACCGTTCAGTGTGTTGGCTATCCGGTCCGCGAATGCATCGGTTTGATCGGTCGCGTAACCGGCATTCTCCAGCGCCACATCGATTCGGCCCTCGGCGGTGAAAGGAATGATATCCTCGGCATAGACCGGGTCTGTCTCATCCGAAGCCCCGCGAAGACTGACGGTTACGTTCTCGGGCGTGCCCATGGGCATGTCGACGATCGACGCAACGCCGCCGCCGAATCGTTGCGGGTCGACGTAGTGCATTGCCGCCAACTGGACATCCCCCTCCGTCAGACCGGGACCGGCCTGCCGAACAACCTTCTCGACTTCGGCGGCGGAAAGATCGCTCTGCTCGTCAAAAACGGCTGTTTCCATTGGAAAATCAATGGTCTGAAGGATCATATCGCTTTCGGCGGCCTTGGCCCCGTAGATCTGCGGCGCGGAGACTTCGACCGGTTCGGGCGTCTTGTCGTCGCGAGCGATTTCAGCCGGGTCGTACGCTGGGTAGCTACGACTCGTCTTGTAGCCGGCGGCCAAAGCCATTTTGACCTGCATGACAGGCATCGAGCCAATAACATCCTTGTCGCCGACGCGGTTGACGGTAGCAACCTCCAGCCGCCGGCGATCCTTGGCGCGAACGATCTGGCGCGGCTCAATGACTCGCGATGTCTTGACGCCGATTTCGGTTCCGTCGTCCTTCATAGCCAGGATGTCAGCCACCTCTGGCGGGGTCGCCAGCTGTTCGCGTCCGTCCAGCGCGGCAAACAGCGCAACGCCCATCAGAACGCTCGACGTGATTCCAGTGAGAAAAGTGCCCGAAAGCCAGCGCGCCGAAACCTCGCGCCGATCAGGCGGTCCACTTCGTCCGTCCGCAACAAGCGGCGGTTCATCGCCGAGCTCGGCTATGGCTTGTTCAAAATTCTGCATTCAGCCGCAAGCGTGTTGGCTTCTATCCCCACCCAGACGTCGCGCGGACCATCGCGCGGGTTGCTGCTGGTGTCAATGTAAGTCCGAGACTGCGCCGACCACCGGCTGCGCCATGACCCATAAACCGTCTGGAGTCTCAATGGGGCGGGAATGCGACCCTGAACACGCGCGCGCGAGCTATATATGGATTTCGGTGGATTTCGATCTTTAAGTGATATATGTTCGAAAGCTTCGCCGAAGTTGGTTGGGTCCCGGCCTTCGCAACTGCAAAAAAATTCAAAAAAACGTCACATGCTTGTTGACACTCAGAGGGACCCGGCCTAAATACGCCTCACCAACGACGGCGGCGACGCTGCTGGCGACCAAGAAGTTCGCTTCTGAGTTTCGCGAGAGTTGGACGAAATCAAGAGAGCCGCGTGAGCGACACTCGACAGGCCCGAAGCCAAAAGCACAACGGGCCACGACATTGCGTTTGCGGTGTCTGTTCTTTGAAAATTGAATATAGAAGAAAGAGAAACGTGGGCGGCAGAGTTGCTGCGGACGATCTCAAAACCCTTCGGGGGATTGAATGTCCAAACGAGACTTTGGCGGATCACGTTTCTGGTGAGAATAAGTACTACCAACGATGCATGGAGCTTGCTCTATGTATCTAGGTGTGAATGTTCTCGTCGATTCATGCGTGACCAAATAAAGCCAAATCAAAGTCTTACAAACTTGAGAGTTTGATCCTGGCTCAGAACGAACGCTGGCGGCAGGCTTAACACATGCAAGTCGAGCGCCCCGCAAGGGGAGC
>Ga0209573_1001506_pt1 | contig 35631 bp, 25 predicted proteins | sample TNRBio252014_DNA_FD_185870 | JGI IMG/M metagenome (GOLD analysis project Ga0209573, IMG submission 185870) | Wastewater treatment Type I Accumulibacter community from EBPR Bioreactor in Madison, WI, USA - TNR Reactor_6/25/2014_ DNA (SPAdes)... | ecosystem: Engineered > Bioreactor > EBPR >...
GCGTAAACCTGCTAGAATTCGCTTGAAGTATAGTGCGCTTTATCAGCGTGCAAGCTCACAAATAGACTTCACGGATTCCGCTGAACACCAAGTAGCGCTGCATCTGCGCTACGCCAAACTGATGGTAACCACTGATTGAATTTGGTGGCCAGGGTCAGAGTCGAACCAGCGAAAATCAAAAATTGTCTTAAATATTAATGTGATAACCTATATTTAATCATGCCCGCCCGCCCGCCCAAAAACGGCTCCAAAGACTCCACCGCCCACCTCGGCTTCGAGGCCAAACTCTGGCTCGCCGCGGACAAGCTGCGGAACAACATGGACGCGGCGGAATACAAGCACGTCGTCCTCGGCCTCATCTTCCTCAAATACATCTCCGACACCTTCGAGGAACACCGCGCCAAACTCCTCGCCGGGGAGGGCGACTATGCCGGAGCCAATGCCGAGGACCCGGACGAATACCAGGCCGAGAACGTCTTTTGGGTGCCCGCCGATGCCCGCTGGTCCCACCTCCAGGCCAACGCCAAGCAGCCCACCATCGGCAAGACCGTGGACGACGCCATGGTCGCCATCGAGCGCGACAACCCGCGCCTCAAAGGCGTCCTGCCCAAGGACTACGCCCGCCCCGGCCTCGACAAACACCGCCTCGGCGAACTGATCGACCTCATCGCCACCATCAGCCTCACCGCCGCCAACGAGGGCGAGAAGACCCACCGCTCCGTCGATCTGCTCGGCCGCGTGTATGAGTATTTCCTCACCCGCTTCGCCAGCGCCGAGGGCAAGAACGGCGGCCAGTTCTACACCCCGTCCTGCGTCGTGCGCTGCCTCGTCGAGATGCTCGCCCCCTACAAAGGCCGCATCTACGACCCCGCCTGCGGCTCCGGCGGCATGTTCGTGCAGTCGGAAAAATTCGTCGAATCCCACGGCGGCAAGCTGGGCGACATCTCCATCTACGGCCAGGAGAGCAACGCTACCACCCGCCGCCTCGCCATCATGAACCTCGCCATCCGTGGCATCGAGGCCGACATCGGCAAGGAACACGCCGACACCTTCCGCAACGTCCAGCACCCCGACCTCCGCGCCGACTACGTCCTCGCCAACCCGCCCTTCAACGACTCCGACTGGTTCCGCAAGGACGACGACGCGCGCTGGCAGTTCGGCGTCCCGCCCAAGGGCAACGCCAACTTCGCCTGGGTGCAGCACTTCATCCACCACCTCGCCCCGCAGGGCATGGCCGGCTTCGTCCTCGCCAATGGCAGCATGTCCTCCAACCAGTCCGGCGAAGGCGACATCCGCCGCGCCCTCATCGAGGCCGACCTCGTGGACTGCATGGTCGCCCTCCCCGGCCAGCTCTTCTACAGCACGCAGATTCCCGTCTGCCTCTGGTTCCTCGCGAAAAACAAAGCCGCCGACGCCAAACGCGGCTTCCGCGACCGCCGCCAGCAAACCCTCTTCATCGACGCCCGCAAACTCGGCGCCCTCATCGACCGCGTCCATCGCGAGCTGACCGACGCCGACCTGGAGAAAATCACCTCCACCTACCACGCATGGCGGGGAGCCGGAGAAATTAACGCAAAGGCGCAAAGTCGCGAAGGCGCAAAGAAGACAGGAAAAGGCGAAACCAGAGAAACCCTTGGCGTCTTTGCGCCTTTGCGTCTTGGCGTTTATTCCGATGTGCTGGGCTTCTGCAAATCCGCCACCACCACCGAAATCGCCGCCCACGGCCACGTCCTCACGCCAGGTCGCTACGTCGGCGCCGAGGAAGTTGAAGACGACGGCGACCCCTTCGAGGAAAAGATGCCGCGCCTCGTCGCCGAACTGCACGCCCAGTTCGCCGAGTCCGCGAAACTGGAGCAGGCCATCAAAGCAAACCTGAGGGGGCTGGGTTATGGCGGGTAGTCTGTTCGAGACCACTGTAGGCGAAGTGTGCCAAGTGTTCGATGGGCCACACGCCACGCCAACAAGGTTGGATTCCGGTCCCATCTTTCTGGGCATCACAAGCCTGAACAAAGGGCACATTGACCTCGCGGCCAGTGACCATGTTTCCGAGGAAGACTTCGCAAAGTGGACGCGCCGCGTAACGCCGAAGCCCGGCGATGTCGTTTTCTCCTATGAAACCAAGTTGGGCGAAGCCGCCATTATCCCGGAAGGGCTTCGTTGTTGTCTTGGTAGGCGCATGGGCTTGATGCGACCGAACCCGCAGAAACTGGATAGTCGCTTCCTGCTCTATTACTACCTCGGCCCTGAGTTTCAGGATGTGATTCGCGAGCGCACAATTCACGGCAGCACGGTCGAGCGAATCGCGCTCATCGAGTTCCCGAAGTTTCCGCTCCGTATCCCACCCCTCGCCGAGCAAAAAGCCATCGCGGCGGTGCTTGGGGCGCTGGACGACAAGATCGAGTTGAACCGGCGGATGAACGCGACGCTGGAGGCGATGGCGCGGGCGCTGTTCCAGAGCTGGTTCGTGGATTTCGACCCCGTCCGCGCCAAACTCGACGGCCGCCCCCCCGTCGCCCTCGACCCCGCCACCGCCGCCCTCTTCCCCGAGCACTTGGAAGACTCGCCGCTCGGTCACATTCCGAAAGGGTGGACGGCGCAACGCTTGCCCGAGGCCATCGAAGTCAATCCGCGCCGCACGTTGAAGAGCGGAACCATCGCGCCCTACCTCGACATGAAGAACCTGCCGACGCAGGGCCATTCCGCCGAGGAAGTCATCGACCGCGAGTTCAGCTCCGGCACCAAGTTTCAAAACGGCGACACGCTCCTCGCCCGCATCACACCCTGTTTGGAGAACGGCAAGACAGGGTATGTCGATTTCCTCGAAGACGGCCAAGTCGGCTGGGGTTCCACCGAATACATCGTCCTCTCGCCGAAGCCGCCGCTCCCGCCGCAGTTCGGCTACCTCCTCGCCCGCTCCGACGCCCTGCGCACCCACGCCATCCAAAACATGACCGGCACCAGCGGACGCCAGCGCGTCCCGTCCGAATGCTTCAACACCTTCTGGCTCGCCGTCCCGCCGCCAGACATCGCGAAACGCTTCGACGAACTCACCGCGCCGCTGATGGCGAAAATCAAAGCCAACTCCACCGAATCCCGCACCCTCGCGACCCTGCGCGACACGCTGCTGCCGAAGCTGCTGAGCGGGGAGTTGGCGACTTCAAACCTTAGCCAAGGAAAAAACAACCATGCCAAATAATCCAATCGCACAACCAGCCGGCCCTTCACGGGCCGAGACACTTGCCAAATCGTTCGCCGCCAGGTTCCTTGAGAACGGAAACTATGAAGCGCTCGGCACGCCACTCAGTCACGCGGCAGCGACGAAGTATGCACAGGCTGCGGCAATCACCGACCTCGACGAATACTTCGCGGAGGAAGACGGATTTGCCGGTCTGGCCGTTCATTCCGTCGGATTCACGTCAGGTGCCGAGGAAGAGAAAGTGGTCATCTATGTGGCTCGCGGCTCGAAGAAAGCACTGGATGGAATCGCCGAGGCAGTGGACGGTGTGCTAGTGGAGGCAAAGGTGATGGGCAAGTTGCGAGCGGGGCCAGCACCCGCCATGGCTTCGGGAGGCTTGAGCAACTTTTATGAACGTAATAGGCGCATTGCCTGTGGTAGCTCCTGTGCGCCCAGCGGTCAGAATTACTCCGGCACTTTCGGTGGCTTGCTGCGCAACGGGAATAGGATGTTGGCACTGTCCAACAACCATGTGTTTGCCGCGTGCAACCACACTCCTGTGGGGATGCCGATTCTATCGCCGAGCACGAATGATGCACGCCCCGGCCGACGCGCACCAAGTGAAATTTGCCGTCACGACCGGATTGTCGAGTTGAGGAGTGGCGACCCTGCTTTGGTTCAAATGATGCGTCTCGATGCCGCTGTCGCAGAGGTCATCGACACCACCCTCGTTTCGTCGTGGCAGGGAAATGAGACGGAGGGTTTTGATACCCCTGCCACAGCGGTTGCCCCCACATCGGGGCTGCGAGTCAAGAAGGTTGGACAAACCACGGGCTTAACAACCGGAACTGTTGAAGCGTTTGTTCCTACACCTTGGATTCTGCCCTACAAGTCGGGGAAGTTCTCGGCGACGGTCTGGTTCATCGATACGTGGACGGTCCGGGCTGACGGGGCCGACCCATTTGCACTTCCGGGCGACTCTGGAAGTCTGGTCGTCAGTGAAGACGGAGCCTCCGTTGTCGGACTCCTTTTTGCAGTGAACAATCGAGGGCAATACGGCATCATCATGCCGATTGATCAAGTGCTTGCCGCCTTTGGCGGTGCTACCCTTGTGTCAGGCCATGGTATTTGACGAGAAAACGAAGCAAGCTGCCATCCGCTTGGGCCAACGCCTGAGCGGAAAGCCTTGGTATTCCAGTGTTGGAATGACCGAGGAGGGAGGTGCGCCTTCGTTGATTGTCTATTCTCGCCGCCGCTTACCGAAGGATGAAGTGAGTGTTCCCGAGTCTTGGGACGGATTGCCCGTGCGGGTTCAACAAGTGGGCAAGGTTATTCCCGCGCAACCAACCAAGGCACACTCTCGCGGCAGTTCTGATTTTCAGTTCTGCGAAGATCCTGCTGTATCTTTTGCAACCACATCCCTCAACGAATCCATCGTCGAAGACGCCGCCCTCGATTGGTTCGGGGAGCTGGGCTATGCGGTCGGGCACGGGCCGCATCTCGCGCCCGGTGAACCGGCGGCGGAGCGGGAGTCGTTCGGCGAGGTGGTGCTGGTGGGGCGCTTGCGCGCGGCGATCCGGCGGCTGAACCCGGCCATTCCCGAGGAGGCGCGGGAGGAAGCGTTGCGCAAGGTGCTGCGAGTGGGGACGCCTTCGCTCACGCAGACGAACCGCGCTTTTCACCGGATGCTGCGCGACGGCGTGCCGGTGGAGTATCCGCGGCCCGATGGAAGCATCGCGGGCGATCATGTGCGACTGGTGGATTTCGGCGAGGTGCGGGCGAACGACTGGCTGGCAGTGAACCAGTTCACGGTGATCGAGGGGCAGCACAACCGGCGGCCGGACATCGTGGTCTTCGTCAACGGTCTGCCGCTGGGCCTGATCGAGCTGAAGAACGCGGCGGATGAGGACGCGACGATCTGGAGCGCCTACGCCCAACTGCAAACCTACAAGGCGGAGATTCCCACGCTGCTGCATTACAACGCGGCGCTGGTGGTGAGCGATGGCCTGCAAGCGCGCATGGGCTCCGTGACGGCGAATCAGGAGTGGTTCAAGGTCTGGCGCACGATTGATGGCGAGGGCGACGCGCCGAAGTCGGCGCTGGAGCTGGAGCTGGAGGTGCTGGTGCGCGGGGTGTTCGAGCGACAGCGGTTCCTCGACCTGCTGCATCATTTCATCGTCTTCGAGGAGGACCCGGACTCAGGCGCACTGTGCAAGATCATCGCGGGCTACCATCAGTTCCACGCGGTGAATGCGGCGGTGGAAGAAACGGTGCGCGCCAGCGGGATGACCGAGACCGGCAGCGTGCTGCGCGAGGAGGCGGGCACTTACTGGTCCGGGCGTCAACGCGGCGGCAAGCCGGGCGACCGGCGGGCGGGTGTGGTCTGGCACACGCAGGGCAGCGGCAAGAGTTTCTCCATGCTCTTCTTTGCCGCCCGCGTGGTGCGGCATCCGGCGATGCAGAACCCGACGCTGGTGGTGCTGACCGACCGCAACGATCTCGACGACCAGCTTTTCGGCCAGTTCCAACGCTGCGCGGACATCCTCGGCCAGACGCCGGTGCAGGCCGGCGGGCGCGAGCATTTGCGCGAGCTGCTGAACCGGGCGAGCGGCGGCGTGGTGTTCACCACCATTCACAAATTCATGCCCGAAAAGGGCGAGGCGATGCCCGAGCTGAGCGCACGGCAGAACATTGTCGTGATCGCCGATGAAGCGCACCGCAGCCAGTATGGATTCGGCGGAAAGGTGAATGAAAAGACCGGCGAGATGTCCTACGGCTTCGCCAGCAACCTGCGCGATGCCTTGCCGAATGCGTCGTTCATCGGCTTCACTGGCACGCCCATCGAGAAGACCGACGCGAACACGCGGGCGGTCTTCGGCGATTACATCAGCATCTACGACATCCAGCGCGCCGTCGCCGACAAGGCCACGGTGCCAATCTATTACGAGAGCCGCATTTCCAAGCTCAGCCTGAACGCCGCCGAACTGCCGAAGCTCGACGCGGAGTTTGAGGAAATCACCGAAGGCGAGGAGCTGACGAAGAAGGAGAAGCTCAAGACGAAGTGGGCCGCGCTGGAGGCGCTGGTGGGCGATCCGAAACGCATCGCGCTCGTGGCCGCCGATCTGGTGGCGCATTTCGAGAAGCGCCTGGAGGCGATGGACGGCAAGGCGATGATCGTCTGCATGAGCCGCCGCATCTGCGTGGACCTCTACAACGCGCTCATCAAGCTGCGGCCCGAGTGGGCGGAGGAGACGTTGAAGGTCGTGATGACCGGCAGCGCCGAAGACGGCCCTGAGTGGCAGAAGCACATCCTCAGCAAAGACGCCCGACGCAAGCTGGCCAACCGGTTCAAGGACGCCAAGGACTCTTTCAAGATCGTGATCGTGCGCGACATGTGGCTGACCGGCTTTGACGCGCCCTGCCTGCACACGATGTATGCCGACAAGCCGATGCAGGGCCACGGCCTCATGCAGGCCATCGCCCGCGTGAACCGCGTCTTTCGCGACAAGCCCGGCGGGCTGGTGGTGGATTACCTCGGCCTCGCCGATCAGCTCAAGAAGGCGCTCGTCACCTACACCGAGAGCGGCGGCCAGGGGAACCCGACCTTCGACACCGCCCAGGCCATCGCGGTGATGCTGGAAAAGCACGGCGTGGCCTGTGATCTGATGCACGGCTTCAACTGGGACAAGTGGACCAGCGGCACGCCGACCGAGCGCCTGCAACTCATCCCCGCCGGACAGGAGCACATCCTCGAACAGGAAGACGGCAAGAAACGCTGGGTGCAGGTGGTGACCGAGCTTTCCCGCGCCTTCGCCCTCTGCGCCGCCAGCGATGAAGCCACGGCGATCCGCGACGACGTTTCGTTTTTCCAAGCCCTGCAAGCCGCGCTGAACAAACAGAGCAGCCAGAATCGGAAGACCCCCGAACAGATCGACGCCGCCATCCGCCAGCTCGTTAGCAAGGCCATCACCACCGAAGGCCAGGTGATCGACGTCTTCACCGCCGCCGGATTGCCCAAGCCGGACATCAGCATCCTGAGCGACCAATTCCTCGCCGAGGTACGCGGCCTGAAGCACAAGAACGTCGCCGCCGAGCTGCTGGAGAAGCTGCTGAAGGATGAACTCAAGGTCCGATCGAAGCGCAACCTCGTGCAGAGCCAGGTCTTCAGCGAGAAGCTGAAGAAGACGCTCAATGCATATCACAACCGCGCCATCTCGACGATGGAGGTGATCGACGAACTGATCAAACTCGCCAAAGACCTCGACGCCGCCACGAAGCGCGGCGAGGACCTCGGCCTGACGGACGACGAGATCGCCTTCTACGACGCCCTCGCGACGAACGACAGCGCCGTGCAGGCGATGACAAGCTCAAGCTCATTGCGGCGGAGTTGGTCAGCCAGGTGAAGAAAAGCGTGACCATCGACTGGACCCTCCGGGAAAGCGCGCGGGCGAGGATCAAGGTCATGGTGAAGCGCATCCTGAACCGCCACGGTTACCCGCCCGATTTGCAGGAAGAAGCGGTCAAGACGGTGCTCGCGCAGGCGGAACTGCTGTGCGCGGATATGAATACAACTTCGTAGACCCGGAATTTCGATGGAAAACGAAAACGCGGGCCAGCATGAAATGAACCGGCCATCCGACCGAACCTGAGGGAGGGCAGCGTCCATATTGAGGGAGGGTACTACGCGGTCGGCAAGCCCTGGACCGGCTAAATGATCGACGATCAAACCGTTAAGGAGCACATCAAGAATGAAAATCCCACGATTGTTGTTTGCAATGCCCTTCGCCGCCCTGGCGCTGTTCGGCTGCGCCAGCCCACCCACCGAGCAGCCGGCCGTTTCGGCCGCACCGGTCGCCAGCCCCGCGCCTGCGATCAAACCCCAGCCCATGGACGTGCTAAAACAGATGGCGACCTATCTCCGTTCCCTCGACCGCTTCACAGTACGGGTCGAGAAGACCACGGAATTGATCCTGTCCACCGACCAGCGCTTGCACGTCGATCAAACTGCGGAGATCGCCTTACAGAAACCGAACCGTCTGCGGGTCGAGTTCCAGAATCTCAGCGGTGGTCGCCAACTGTTCTACGATGGTGCGAATTTCTCGCTCTACACCCCGGAGGCGAACGTCTACGCCAGCGCCGCTGCAGCGCCGACCCTCGACGAGACTCTGGATCTGCTCGCCATGCAATATAGGATTTCGCTGCCGATCACCGATGTATTGGTCGCCAACCCCGACAGCCGCCTAGCGCAAAATCTCACCTCGAAAACCTACGTGGGCCGGATTCTGGTGCGCGGCGTCCCTTGTCACCATCTCGCCTTCCAGACCCCGGAGTTGGATTGGGAACTCTGGATCGAGGATGGCCCCAAGCCCCTGCCCCGCCGCCTCATGCTGACTGACAAGAGCGTGGAAGGCTCGCCCCAGATGACGGCTAACCTGACCGACTGGAATCTGGCCCCATCCTTCTCCACCGATTACTTCACCTTCAAACCACCGCAGAACGCTGAGAAAATCAAGTTCCTGGACGCAGCGCCAGCGGTCATGCCGGCTAAAGCAGCCCAATAACCACGGGAGGGTTTCATCATGCACGATTCACTTTCAACGTACTTGAAACGGGCGCTGACCGTTGCCCTGATCGCGGGACCGATGCTGGCGCTGGTTAGCGTCGATGTGGAAGCCCGTGGTGGCGGTCGCGGCGGTGGCGGGGGCGGCGGACGTCACGTCGCCCACGGGGGCGGCGGTGGCTTTGGCGGCGGCGGCGTTAGAACGCCACGGGCCAATGTCGGCGGGGGTGGCCGCGACATCAACCGGAGCAACGTCAACGTCAATCATCGGGATGTCAACCGCCGGGATGTGAACGTCAACCGCCGGGACGTTAATATCAACCGGAATGTGGATATCGACGTCGACCGCCATTGGGGTTATGGGGGGGTGGGTGTCGGTGCAGCGGTCGCGGTGGGCACTGCGGTCGCGGTGGGCGCCATGGTGTCCACCCTGCCGCCGAGTTGCAACACGTTTTACGCCGACGGCGTGGCGTACCGGAACTGCGGCGGCACCTACTACGTGCCCCGTTATGACGGCCCGACGGTGGTCTATGAGGTAGTCCCGGCGCCGTCCGGGTGGAATCAATAACCGGAAAGACCAACAACACTAACCCTCGCCCGCCGGCGGGCGAGGAAACAAACACCCATTACCCTGAGGAAACCACGATGAAGCCCACCTTTTTCACTCCCCTGTTCGCGCTGTGCGTTCTGCTGATCGCTGGTTGCGCCACCCCGCAGGGAGAAACCGCCTCCGAGCAACGGGCCAGCGTCCAGCAGATGGCCCAGGATACCCTGGCCGAGGCGTACCGCCTGAATCCCGGTCTCCAAAACAGGGTCAAGCGGGCGGCCGGCTACGGCGTGTTCAGCAATCGGAGCAGCAAGATCTTGCTGATGAGTTCCGGCAACGGCTACGGTCTGGTGCATGACAACCGCACCGGTGGAGACACCTACATGCGCATGGCCGAGATCGGCGGCGGACTGGGCATGGGAATCAAGGACTTCCGCGCTGTGTTCGTCTTCCAGGACGAGCAAACCCTGCGCCAGTTCGTCGACAGCGGCTGGGACTTCGGCGGCGACGTGGGTGCAGCGGCCAAGACCCGCACCCAGGGAGGGCAAGTCAGCGCTGGGGCGTCCGCCCAAGGCATCGAAATCTACCAGTTCACCGACCGGGGCCTGGAACTGGCCGCGACCGTCGCTGGCACCAAGTACTGGCAGGATAAAGAATTGAATGCCGGGCGGAGTCGTTAGACCCGACTATTTGGTCAGCCGCCAGGGCTTGTGACTGTAATTTCTTTTCTTTCAAGACCTTCGCTTTCCGTCGTTCCCGCGCAAGCGGGAATCCAGTAAGCCGTTGAAAAAGCTGGATACCCGTTTTCACGGGTATGACGATCAAAGTTTCCAGCGAAAGTCCTGTCTTTATTTCCATGACGCTCTCGGAGCGAGTAGTCCGCACAAATTTCGGCGCAGCCATAAAAAATGCCCTGCCAAGAAGTTTGGCAGGGCATTGATTTTATTTGGTGGCCAGGGTCGGAATCGAACCAACGACACGCGGATTTTCAGTCCGCTGCTCTACCAACTGAGCTACCTGGCCAAAATCAGGCGGGGGGTACAAAAGAGACGCGCATTTAACCAGCTTGCATCCCTGGCGTCAAGGCTATCATACCGGCGGCGGCACATAGCCCTCGGGCAGCGCTGCCCCCTCCCCAAAGAAAAACTGCTCCATCTGCTGCTCCAAAAATTGACGCGCTTTCGGTTCGAACGGCGTCAGTCGGTACTCATTAATCAGCATGGTCTGCTGCCGCAGCCACTGTTGCCAAGCCGACTTGGACACGTTTGCGAAAATCCGCTGGCCTAGCTCGCCCGGATAAGGCAACCGATCCAGACCTTCGGCCTCAATGCCCAGCTTGATGCACTTCACGATTCGAGCCATCACTTATTCCTGTATTTTCTAAAATTCATTCACCAACGCCGCCAACAACCGTTGCACGGGCGCGGCCATTCCTCGTTTGGCGAGATCGCGGCTGTTATACCAGACAAACCGCTCCCCTTCCATCACCACTCGACCTTGCTCGATCACCCGAACCGGCGTCGGCGTCATATCCAGATGAAAATGGCTGAAGCTGTGTCGGACCACGCTCCACGGCGATTCAACTTTCACCGCCAACCCCCATCGCTCCTGACACCAATCAGCAACATCCACCTCCAGCGGGCATTCAGGAAAACTCCACAACCCACCCCAGACACCGACCGGCGGACGACGCTCTAGCAACACCTCGCCATTCTGCGCTCGCAATAACAGCATTCGAACGGCCCGCACCGGCGCCTCCCGGCGCGGTTTCGGCGCAGGGAAATCCACTTCCCGTCCCATAGCATGGGCCACACAACCCCCTGCCAAGGGACACGCCTCACAGCGTGGCCGACGCGGAGTACAGATCATCGCCCCCAGATCCATCACCGCCTGGGTATAATCCGCTACTCGTTCAACCGGCGTATAGCGTTCCGCCAGTTTCCACAACGCCGCCTGCACCCGGGATTGGCCAGGCCAGCCATCGACTGCACCGAAACGCGCCAATAGTCGCTTAACGTTGCCATCCAGGATCGGCTGAGGCTGGCTGGCCGCCAGCGCCAGAATCGCCCCCGCAGTCGACCGGCCAATTCCCGGCAGTTCCTGAAGAATTGCTACATCCAGCGGCATCTCGCCACCGTGCTGGTTACACAGAATGCGTGCTGCCTGATGCAAATGGCGAGCACGGGCGTAATAGCCCAGTCCGGCCCATAGCCCCAATACCTCATCCAGTTCGGCATCGGCCAACGCCCGGATATCGGGAAATCGCGCCATGAAGCGCTCATAATAAGGAATGACGGTCGCTACCTGGGTCTGCTGCAGCATGATCTCCGAAATCCAAACCCGATACGGTGTAGGATTTTCCTTCCAGGGTAATTGCTTACGACCGTAAGCATCGAACCAGTCCAGCACCTGCCGGGCAAATTCCATGGGATTCATCATTCATTTTCATCCATCGGAGGATTTCAACATGGCGCGTATTCTGATCGCCGGGTGTGGCGACGTCGGAACCACCCTTGGGAAAACTCTAGGCGCAACCGGGCATGAAGTCTGGGGCCTGAAACGCCATCCCGCTAACCTGCCGTCGCCCATTCAGCCACTGGCCGCCGACCTCACCGATCCCGCAACCCTGATGGCGCTGCCAGCGAATTTAGACGCCGTGGTCTACAGCGCCGCCGCCGCTGGCTTTAGTGAAGCGCATTATCAAGCCGCCTACGTTGATGGCGTCTGCAACCTGCTGGATGCACTACGCCAAACGGGGCAGCAACCGAAGCGGTTGTTGTTCACCTCTAGCACCTCGGTTTACGCCCAACACCAGGGGGAGTGGGTTGATGAAAACTCGCCCGCCACAGCGGAAGGTTTCAGCGGCCGCTGTATTCGTGAAGGGGAACGGCTGATGTGGGGCAGCGACTGGCCCGCCGTAGCCGTGCGCTTTGGCGGCATTTATGGGCCCGGCCGCACCCGGCTGATTGACAGCGTCCGGGAGGGTAGCGCAACTTGTTCTGACGGTCCGCCTGTCTACACCAACCGCATTCATCGTGACGATTGCGCTCGGGTGTTGGAACACCTACTCCAATTCCCCGAACCCGAACCGCTCTACATTGCCGTAGACGACGACCCGGCGCCGCTGAATGCCGTGCTGGACTGGCTGGCCGGCCAACTCGGTGCCCCGCAACCGCCCCGTATTCCGCAACCGCCTTGCAAACCCGGCGCGGCAATCCGCCGGGACCCTGCGGCACGGATGCGCGCTAGCAAACGCTGCCGTAACGCCCGGCTACGCGCCAGCGGCTTCCAGTTCCGCTACCCCAGCTACCGGGATGGATATACAGCGCTGTTATCCGGTGACAGACTGGGCGATTAACCCCTAAAACGCCCCACCTGCAAAGTCATAACTCATCTCACGGTAGGGGTGCTGCAGGAAAAAGCCCTGGATGAGATCGACGCCCAGCGACCAAAGAATGGGCATGGCCTGCACATCCTCAACCCCGCCAACGATCGTAGCTGCGCCCAGCGCTTCCAGATCTTTTACCAACTCCTTGAGCTGAGCCTGCTTCTTGGAGTCTTTGGCAAGGCTATTGACGAAATACATATCCAACTTGACGTAATCAGCGCCCAGATTTTTCAATAGGCCCAGCGAATCGGCGCCCCGGCCAAAGCGGTCTATGCAAAACCCGCAACCGAGTACTTTAATGCCCCTCAGAAAGGCGACCATGTCACGCAAGCTGCGTTCAGCGGTCGATTCGGCAACTTCGAACACCAGGCGCTGCGCTTCGACGCCGCTTTGCTCCAATTCTTTACGTAACCAGGCGCTCAGCGTTTTATCCTGCAACGTCACCGGCAACACCTTGATAAACAAGTTGGTGGCCTGCTGTCGTTGCTTCAGCATTTCCAGCGCATGCATAATCACCCAGCGATCCAGCGCCAATCCCAGTTCGTGGTTGTAGACCACGCCAAACACGCTGCCCGGCACCAAATCCTGGCCCTGGCGGTCGCGCAGTCGCAGCAACGCTTCATAACGTTCATTCGTATCGCCGCGCATACTGGCCACCGGCTGAAAAACCAGCCACAACCATTCATGCTCAATAATTTCGCGCACCTGATCGAGCACCCGCATCCGTGAGGAAGTCTCCTGGTCGCGTTGCGCTGGAGAGGCGCTCTGTTGGAGGTAAATGCGCTCTCCCTTGGCTTCCCGCGCCAGGCCACAGGCGGAATCCACTCGCTGGATCAGCGTCATATAATCCTGGCTGCGGTCATTCGTGCTGGCGATGCCAATGTTGGTTCGCAACAGCAACGCCTGATCACCTACCTTATAAAATCCGGCTTCCAAAGCATCGCGAATGCGGCGCCCCATTTTGAGCAATACTTCATCCCCGGACAGATCAGGCGCCAGCACCGCGAGAATGGCGTCACTGAACCGCGCCGCAGGCTGCTCAACGTTCAGCAGGTTGCGCAACCGGTTAGCCGCCTGGCCCACAACCTCATCAGCAGTCGCTACTCCGGCTGAGTCGCGGATGGTCCGCAAATTATCCAGCATGATAAAAATCACCGTCAGCGTTCGCCGGCGCACGTTCATCGCTTCCAATTCCCGTTCCAGCAACATCATGAACCGTTGACGATTATACAAACCGCTGACCGCATCGTTGTCACTCAACTGGCTCAGCTTGACCCGTAAGGCGCGCGCCCGGTGCAAGCGCTGCTTGACCTCCCAACATAGGTAGTTAGCGGGCGCCGGTTTGGTCAGCAAGCTGGCGCCTGGCGCGTCCAAATTCGTCAGGTAGTGCGCCACATCCGCCGGGAAGCACATCAAAATCATTGGCAGTGCATCGAAATCCCGGTGTTGAGCGATCACCCGCGCCAGATCTGGCCCGCTAACCTCCTTCAAATCAAGATCAACCAGCAACAAATCCGGATGGAAGCGGTGAATATCCTGTAAGACTTGCAGCGGCTGAATAATGACCCGGGGCGTCATCCCCTGCTCCTCCAACGCTCCAGCCATTTCCCACGCTTCGGTTGGCCGGTCATTAACGATCAACACCCGATAGTAACCTTCCGAGGTTTGCGGCAATAGCAACTCCCGCAACACCCCCACGACTTCATCGTTATCGAACGGTTTACTGAAATAAGCGGCGCCCCCTGCCTGCACACCTTCCAATCGCGCCGACATATCATTGCGCTCGGCCAGAAACAGCACCGGCGCCCGCAAGTTGATTTCGGCGCGCAGGGTCGCAATCATCGACAGTACGGTCTCTGCGCCCTCAGGAAAGTCTACGTCAACCACAACGGCGCCAGGCATTCGCTCATGCAGATGCTCTTCCGCCTCGGTCAGGTTGGCGAGATGTCGTACTCGGTACCCGGAATCTTCGAGCTTGGTCAGCAATGACGGGTTCTGATCGGCAGAGATGAGAAAGATTTCCGGCTGAGCCACCAGCAGTGGGCGGGTTCTGGGTTCTTCATCTACGCCGTCGCTTGTCGTCAGGATGAAGCGTAACCCATCAATCAGCGCCATCAACCGCTGTCGTTCAGCTTCGGACGGCATCTTGCCGACCGCCGCACAGTTCTTGACATGCTGCTCCAGTTGCACCACCAGTTCGATCAAGCGCTTGCTATCTTGGCCTTGAGCGTTTTGCACCATGTCTTGCGCCAAACGGGCCAGCATGGCAAATGACCTGGAGTTCCACTTAACGTAATACAGTTTCTGCCACAAGTCCTCGATTAGCTTCAGGTGGTTAGCTAACCTGAGGCGCTGGCTATCCTGACCTTTGGCCTCGCTCATGGCCTGTCTCCTGATTAATTTTCTGGTGAAATCGGTTAACTAACGTTCGATTTGACTCACATCGCGCACTGCGCCACGGGCAGCACTGGTCGTCATCGCGGCGTAAGCCCGCAGTGCGGCGGAAACGGGACGTTGCCGGCCGACCGGCTTCCAGGCGGCGGCTCCCCGCGCCGCCATGGCTGCCCGTCGCTGTTGCAACGCATCATCACTCACGGCCAGATGGATGCGGCGTTGGGGAATATCAATTTCGATGAGGTCCCCCTCCTCCACCAGAGCAATCACGCCGCCCTCCGCCGCTTCCGGTGAAACGTGGCCAATCGACAATCCGGAAGTACCGCCAGAGAAGCGTCCATCCGTGATCAGGGCGCAGGCTTTGCCCAAACCTTTGGATTTAAGATAGCTAGTCGGATAGAGCATTTCCTGCATCCCCGGTCCGCCACGCGGTCCCTCATAGCGAATGAGCACCACATCGCCGGCCTGAATGCGTCCAGTAAGAATCGCACTGACGGCTTCTTCCTGACTTTCCATGATCCGCGCTGGACCCTGAAACACCAGATGGGCTTCATCGACGCCCGCCGTCTTGACGATACAACCTTCTTCAGCCAGGTTGCCGTAGAGCACCGCCAGGCCGCCATCCTGGGAGTAGGCGTGGCGCTGGGCGCGGATACAGCCCGTTTCCCGATCCAGATCCAGGCTGGGCCAGCGTGTGTTCTGGCTGAACGCTTCCTGAGTAGGAATGCCCGCCGGACCCGCCGAATAGCGCAATCGCGCCTCGTCCCATGAGGTAGACCGGGCAATGTCCCAACACTCCAGCGCCGCGCCCAGCGTCTCGCTGTGGACGGTGCGCGCCTGGCGGTGCAGCAATCCCGCTCGATCCAGCTCGCCGAGAATGGCGATTACACCACCTGCCCGATGCACGTCTTCCATATGGTATTTCTGCGTCGCGGGGGCGACCTTGCACAGATTGGGCGTTTGCCGCGACAGCCGGTCGATGTCGCGCATCGCGAAGTTCACTCCCCCTTCCTGCGCCGCCGCCAGCAGATGCAGCACGGTATTGGTGGAACCGCCCATAGCGATGTCGAGGCGCATCGCATTCTCGAACGCTTCAAAAGTGGCGACGCCGCGTGGCGTCGCTGACTCATCGCCCTGCTCATAGTAACGCCGGGTCAATGCCACGATCCGCCGACCCGCTTCCAGGAACAGTTCCCGGCGGTCGGCGTGGGTCGCCAGCAGCGAACCATTGCCGGGCAGGCTCAGCCCCAGCGCTTCGGTCAGGCAGTTCATGGAATTAGCGGTGAACATGCCTGAGCAGGAACCGCAGGTTGGACAGGCCGAGCGCTCGACCTGAGCCACATCTTCATCGCTCACCCGGTCATCAGCGGCGGTCACCATGGCGTCCACCAGGTCCAATTTCACCTCTTGCCCGGCCAACCGAGTTTTACCCGCCTCCATCGGCCCGCCTGAAACGAAGATCGCCGGAAGATTGAGGCGCATAGCGGCCATCAACATGCCAGGGGTAATTTTGTCGCAGTTGGAAATGCACACCAGGGCATCGGCGCAATGGGCGTTGACCATGTACTCCACCGCGTCGGCGATCAATTCGCGCGAGGGCAGCGAATACAGCATCCCGCCGTGGCCCATAGCGATGCCATCATCGACCGCAATCGTATTAAATTCCTTGGCGATGCCGCCTGATTGCTCAACCTCGCGCGCGACCAGTTGCCCCAAATCCTTGAGATGGACATGGCCGGGAACAAACTGGGTAAAGGAATTAGCGATTGCGATGATCGGCTTGCCGAAATCGCCCTCCTTGACGCCGGTAGCCCGCCACAGGGCGCGAGCACCCGCCATGTTGCGGCCGTGGGTAGTGGTGCGGGAACGATAATCGGGCATAAGAAAAAACTCCACGAAGGGCTGGAAGCAGGGTCGGCGCACTGGGAAAGAAAATCCGGCTTGTGGGAAATTCTACGGCAATTTTCAGCACTCGTGGAATCAATCTAGCGGAGATTCCTGCATTAATGATTGATACTCGCTAGTCAGTCGGCTAGTTTTAGAAAATCCTTGAACCTGAGACGTTGCACGAGAACCTGACATGAGCCGATCCTTACCGTGGTCATGCGTGGCCCTGATCATGGGCGCCATTCTGGCCCACACCGTCCTGGCTGCTGGCGATCCGGTCGCTGGCAAGATTAAATTCGCCACCTGCGCCGGTTGCCATGCTATCCCCGGCTACACCAACGCCTATCCGACCTACCATGTCCCCCGGCTGGGTGGCCAACATCCCGACTATGTGGCCGCAGCGTTGCAAGACTATCAGGCAGGCGGGCGCCAGCATCCGACCATGCACGCCAACGCCTTTCCGCTCGGTGAACAGGACCGACACGACATCGCGGCTTACGTCGCCAGTTTCAAGCCCGCCGCTCAACCCCAGCCCATTCGCGGCGACGCTGCTGCCGGTAAAGCTAAAAGCACGACCTGCATCGCGTGCCATGGCCCCGACGGCAACAGTCCCCTTCCGCTCTATCCGCGTCTAGCTGGCCAGTACGAAGACTATCTGCGCAAGGCGTTGACGGATTATCAAACTGGCGCACGCCAGAATCTCATCATGAAGGGCATCGCTGCCCCGTTGTCCGCCCAGGATATCGCCGACCTGTCGGCCTGGTTCGCCAGCCAGCCCAGCGGACTGGTCACAGTACAACCGGAATGAGCCTGATAGATTCTCTCGCATTCCCCAGCCGAAGCGCTCAACTAACACTGTTGACGCTTCTAGCAGATTGATTTTTTTAGAAAAAGACTTTAACCCACCGCGCCAAGCGCCAACACGTAACCGCCCACCACCAGCAATTCTCCTGGTTTAGCCTCAGTCGCGGTATTCACTCCCGGCGTCAGCACATCCTGTAGATTGCCGGACGGCGTCAACCGATAGACGGGCATATTCTGACTCTCCAACTGCACCCACCAGTCATCACGGCGCACCTGCAAGCAGAGATGGCGGCGTGATAGACCCAGGTACTCCGCACTGATGCCCACCGTTTTGCTCAGGTTGCCTTCCCAGCGCAGTGAACGGGGATCCGCCAGCAATCGCGGCGCGATATCTGCCTCTGCGCCGCGCCCAAAACTCACCGTCCGCCCACGCGGCACGGGCAATTCCAGCGGCGTCGGCAAGCGCATCCAGCCTAGATAATGCCCCGCCATAGGCCGGGGGACTGAATAAAGCTCCAGTTCCAGTTCCGGAAACGGTCGCCACACACCCGGCAATTCCAAAGGCGCGGATAACCCAGCCACTTCACCAAAGATTTGGTCCGCACTATCGATGCGCAACCAGGCGACCGCATCAGGATGCGCGTCCAGCACCAATCCTCCGGCGCGATTGAAACTCAGCCGCCAGTCACTGATGCCCGCCGCTGCATAAGTTGACAATCGTTGCAGGGCCACCCCGATGACCTGCAAGCCAGCCGCTGATCGCCGGGGAATCCAGGTTTGCTGATCCATTTCCATTGCCGACGGCACGGGCGACGGCGTAGGCGATTCCAGTCGCATACTCTCCTCGGCCAGTGGGAGAGGAGACAGAGAGACCGGCCTTTCAGGCGCTGGCCTGAAGGCCAGTGAAGCGAGCTCGGGGAGCGGCGACGGATCATTAAAATCAAAATCAACAGAAATACCCAGCACCGGCTCGCGTCGGCCCCAAGGATCAACCAGTGGGCAATCCTCATCGACCGTCAGCGGCGGCGCCGACTCCCGCGCTGACCCCGGCGTCCCTGCGTTGACAGCAACAGATTCCCTGACTGTCGGCAAGTCAACAGGGGCGGCAATCTCTACCGACGGTTCCTGCGCTGATGACAGCTCCTCAATGACTGCCGGCGCCATTATGCGCAGCCGCAGTCCACGACTCCGGCGATCGCGCGCCAGAAACCCGCCGGCCCCATCACTGATCAAAGTCAAGCAACCTGGCGGCTCGGCGACCACGTCCACTGACGGGCCAGAGCGCAGCACTAGCAACACCGATTCACCGTTGAGAAATGGCCAGGCCATCACTGCAAAACTGCTGGCTCGCCGGTCGCTGTTCAACAGCGTCAGCCGCTGGCCAGAATAGATCGGCCCCAAATCCCGCCATTCATCGCGTCCATCCGCCGCTGCTTCGATCCGGAACATTGAGATTTCGTGCTCAGCCGGAACATAAATCGCCCGGCCAAAAAGAAATTGCGCCTCGCCCGACCGCAGGGCCGAATCCGGCTCCACCCGGTAACGAATCCCGGTACTGTCGGCAATAAAGCGGCCCAGTTCCTGTTCATGCAGGCGTTGTAATTCCCGGATCAGGGTGCGTCGTCCCAGACCATCTTCTAACCGATCATCGCGGACGTAATCCCGCTCCGGAATGCGCACAATGACTTGGCTGTAATACGTCTCCCGATGTTGATGGGCGCGGGACGCACGGGGATGCCGTTTGAGCGCCTCCAGCAAAAACACGCCTTCCTGACCGCCCCGGACCCGCTCCCAAAGCAGTTCGACGTTAAAAAGATCCGGGACTTTGCGCAAGGTCGCGCACACCACATAATCAGATGCGATCAGCGCATCAGGGTGGGTTGTCATCGTTTTTTTCCTCAACCGCAACGGCCAACGCCACAATCGGCATTACCAACAATATTAGATGACTGCCAGCCGCCGACAGCAGCGACATCGGCTGACCCATCACCGGCAGAAACCCCAGATTAGTGCCCCATGAAACCACAAAGTGCGCAATCAGCAGCCCCGCGCCACCGTACAGGGTGAAATAAATGAACAACGGCTCCGGCGTCGCCCAGCGGTCGCTGTCCAGCCTGCCCTGGCGAGCGGCGCGATCGGCAATAATGAGCAGAATCCCAATAAACATCGCCTGAATCCCGACTAGCGCCAACGCCGCCCACCCACCATAGCGGCTCATAAAAAAGGCCGGCATGAAATCGTCCTCCACCGCTGGAACCGTCATAATTTGACCATTCACTGGTTCTTTCCAGATCGTCCCCTGCCAACCACCAGCGTGGATCGCCTCCAGCGCTCGTCGCAACTGATAGCCAACATGCGGATATTGCGCCGGCGCCGCCCACACCCGAATGCGATCCGCCTGAAAATCCAATGGAAATTTTTCAGGCCGTTCACGCAGCCACGCTAGCCCCGCCACAGCGAACAAAACCAGAGCCAATATGGTTAACTGGCCCAGCCTACGCCAGACTGGGCGGGAATGAACACGCGCAACGGCCCAACCCAACGCTATCATCCAGAACGCCAGCAACACCAAGGGCGAAAAATCGCGCAAGAAGGTCAGAGCAAAACTGCTGACCATCGCTAATAGCACAACAGGACTCAGATAATGCAGCCCCTGCAAGAACGTAACAATGCCTTTAGATGATCTCCACCAAAGTCCGCCGGCTGCTAACCCGTAAGCAGCGGCGATGACCAGCGCCAGCTTAGTCAACTCAAAAGGCTGAAACCCGCACCAGCCGTTCTCATCGCCCCACACCACCTGCGCGAACAGCAACCCAACCGCCGCCCCGCTGAGCAGGCGCAGGCCCCATCGCGCCCAGCACCGACCCGGCCAGCGCAGTAACGGTCGTTGTCGCTCATCGTTCCACCCGACCCAGACCAGCCAGCCACACATTCCGGCCAGCGCTGCGCTGCTGCCACCGTAACGCGACCAGCCTGATTCACCAGCACCGGTTGCCAATTGCAACAAGGCGATCCACCCAATGCCGAGCAACACGGTCAACGTCGCTAATAGCCTGGCGCTCCACAGTGAACGCACAGTCATCAACCCAATGCCCAGAACCGGCCAAGCCAGCAGATAGGGCCACAGGATCGGCGCAACCAGCCGGCTCACATACAAACCCAGGCAGGCTCCGGCCAGCCCCAGCGCTGTAGCTATCCGCCAATTTCCACGCAAAACCACTCGCCCCAACGTGAGCGTCACCAATCCCAAGCCCAGCGGCCATCCCAAACTTTCAGCGTCCGACGGCCACAGCCACGCCATCGCCCGCCACTGCACTGACACGTTGGGCGACGCCGCCGGTGGTTCCGAACCAGCCAGCCAACGCCAAGCGCGGGTCAACACGGTCAATTCCAGCGCCGGCGTCGTCCGCGCCACCCGATACCAAGTGCGGCCAATAATCAATTGGTCACCTACGGCGAGCGGCACAGAACGCTGCCACAACGACTCTGCCTCTGGCGTACCCGCCGCTACGATGACCGGTGGGCTATCTGGCCGCCCGGCAGCGCCTGAACGTAATACAAAACCGGCCTGGTCGGAAACCAGCAGTGCGGTATCAATGGGGACACCCGCCAAACCCAGCCGGTCAGCGCAATACACCCCGCCGCCCAGTCGCAACGGACGCTGGAGCCCTCGATGTAAACCGGGCAAATGACCCAGGTACTCGCGAAAATGGGTGCGCCAATGCTCATGGCATTCCGGGAGCCGCCGCCCCTCCCAATGCAGATTAAATCCATCGTATTCCCAGCGCTGGCCGCCGCTTTGCAGGATCAGCCGGTCCGGTTTCGCCATCGATACCGTGAAGGTATGCGCACCGATGATCCACATCGCGCCGGACGTCAGCGACCATTCCCGGGTTAACCGGTCATCCCGACCGCCGCCCGGTTGCCATACCACCTGCTTGCTGGGGGAGAGATTCGCCAGCCGCCAGCTCCCCCCTCGCTCACGGTTCACTCGCACATGTTCGCCGTCTGCCTGCAAGGCGGCTAACGTCTCCCGGCCCAATACGATGCTTTGGCCCGGTTCCAGCGCCACGGTCAAACGGTGCGGCTCCAGCCAGGCCGGTGCGTGCGCCACTGTCCAGCCTGCCCCTAGAATCGGCAGCAGCCAGATCAGTCCTAGCCAAACTTGATGATTGATCGATGATAACCGCATCCGCTCCGCCTTTTTAGGGTCGATCGCGCCAGATCAGTCGTCCCTCCCGCCACTGAAGATGCAGGAATTTTGGTTGTCGGGCGTTGAACAGATCAATCTGCTGACTCACATACCGACCGGCGGCGCTGAAATGCAACGCCCGATGCAGGCGGCTCACGTCATCATTCCAGGAGCCCCTTAACCAGTCCGGCTCACCCCCCTGCGGCGCGAGCAGATCGGGATGATCATTCGCCCAACGTTGGCGCAAGGGTAAATCAGCCGGCGCCACAGCAATCCGTCCCGTGCTGTCCAGTCGCAGCAGCCCCGCCATCAGGGCCTGCTCAAACAATTCAGCATCCTCGCGCCGCTTGGAGAATTTGACTGGCCCGGTTGCATCAGCAATTTTCGATCGCGGCTGAGTCACTGGCAAAGTGACCGCAGGCGTGTATAGCGCCACCAGCCGCCCGTACAATAGTCCGGTGCTCAAAGCGACTAAAAAAAGTAAAAATATCCCACTGCGACCGGATTGATTCAGTCTGGATTTGGGTTCCATGCGAAATATTGGAAAGTGGAGTATCTTGATTGATCAAAAGTCAGTCAGTTTAATGAATGCATTTGACTCGCCCTGAGTCCAAGAGTCTGGAGAATCTCATGCAAAGCGGCGAATGGATGGTCATTGACAGCCAGACATACCAACTGGGCGCTGTGCTTTCCACCGGCGCTGGCAGTTATGGTCAAGTCTGGGCGGCGACGGACGAAGCCGGCCGTGCAGTCGCCATCAAGTTTATCAACACCGAAATCATGACTCAGGCCGATCCCAGTTTACACGGCCACTGGCGAGAGCATCTGGAACGGGAGATCAACTTCCTGCGCGACCTCGACGCTGACCAATCCCGTCATATCGTCACTCTACTCCATGATGGCCAAGTGGACGGACAGCCGGTACTGGTCCTGGAACGGCTGGCGGCTAACCTTGGCCAGTGGCTGGCGCAGCGGCGGCGGGATAACAAGCCACTGCCCGATCTGGAGCAGATTCTTGACTGGGCCAGGCAAATCCTGACCGGCCTGGATGTTATTCATAACGCAGGATTTATTTACCGCGACCTGAAATTCAGCAACATTCTGGTCGACGAACGCGGCGAACAACTCAAGCTGGCCGATTTTGGCTCGCTCAAGCGCGAAAATGGCGACAGCACCCGCTCATTTATCGGCACCCCGGCCACCATGGCCCCGGAGCAGGCGTTGCCCGTGCATTTTAGCCCCGAAGGCGGCGAATACGCAGTGGATTACCGCGCTGACTATTATGCCCTGGGCTTGCTGCTGTTCAGCCTGCTGACCCGCCAACCCGCTACCGCCGCCCAGCGCCGACTCGGCCAGTTACTGGCGCAACACGGCCAGGAAGGCGCGGCCCGTTATGGCGAGCAACTCGGCGGATTAGACGACGCCGAACGGGAGTTGCTGCGCCAGTCTATCGAATTCTGGACAGTTCCGGTGTTGACCCCGCCCGACAGTAGCATAGCGGCACAACTGACCGGACTCATCGACCGTCTGCTGGCCCGCGATCCGGCTGAACGGCCTCAGCACAGCGCTGAAATTTACACCGTTTTTAACGCGGTGCGTCTTGGACAGTTTGAACCGCCCACTCTCGCGCCAGCCTCATCAGATGCACTGATCCTCGGCCCAGACCGGGATTTGCCATCACCACCGTCCCTGCCACCCAACCAGCGGCGTCGGCGCGCCAGCGCTGTGCGTCATTCACCTTGGTCACGGCGAGCCGCCGCGCTGGTTGGTGTGATGGGATTAGCTGGTGCGCTGGCCTGGGCCATCGTCATCCGGCCGATAAATCACCCCCCCCAAAGCGAGTTGATCCCGGATGCGGTGATCACCACGGCGCCCGTCCCGGAACCGATTCCACCCGCTCCAGTCGCTGCTCTATCTGTTCCAGCGCCTGCATCGCCCGCCGCGTCGTCTGTTCCAGCGTCTGCATCGCCCGCCGCACCGGAAGCGCCTGACGACTCTGCGGAGCCAGTCGCTCATTCCACGACCGAACCCGCTACCGAAGCGGCGACTGAACCGGTCGCTGGACCCGCCTCCCCTCCTGAGACACAAGCTGTACCGGTCGACGAACCCACCTCCCTTCCGGAGCCAGTCGTCGATGCCGCTATGCCTACCCAATCGAATGACGAGGTACTGGACCAACCAACCCCGGTTGCCGTACCCCCCACAATTCCTGCAATCATGACCCCCACCGCTGTCGAGCGCACCCCACCTGCTCGCTCTAAAGCGGTTGCCCGTAGCAAACCAGCCCGGACACCTGCCGAAGCCACAGAGCCGCCGTCTCGACCCACGCCCGCAGTGGCAATCCCCGAGCCGAAAGCGCCGGTTGCGCCGCCAGCGCCAGAAATCACGCGCAGCCTGCCGCCACGCACGGTTAAAAATACGCCTGCGCCGGTCCGGGACAAACCCAGAACGCCGGTTCGCACCCAACGCACGGTTAGGGCGATACCTTCGTCACCCCCAGCGACGACTCGACCTACCATTAATGCACCGACCCGTTCCGTCGCCCGCGCTGAGCAACGCCCGCGATCGGCGGCGGCGCCTCTACCGCCCATTCGGTTGGAATCTCGCCAACCGCCGCCGGCTCTGCCGCCGATCAATCTGATCAGTCGCACCGATCCTCCTCCGCTGACCCCTCCACCCGCTCGCCAAGCGCGGCCAACGAGTGCGCCTGATTCCCCAGCTCGCGCCGCCCCCAAAAAACCCACACCGCGCTCTACCGACCCAGTCACCCAACTTCAGGGAGACGCCGTGCGTGCTTCATCAAACATCCGCCGTAATGTTGAAGATCTCACGAATTGGATAGGCCGCACTGGCGCTTCGGTGGGTGCGGAAGTCCAACGAGGTCTGCATGAAGCTGATCAGACGGTGACCCGCTGGACCCGCAGTCGCGAAACGCAAGTCGAACGCCGGGATCGCTGGTCTCAACGGTACAGCGGCCAACCCCGTCGCCCGTCGCCCTCGCCCACACCTTGATTGGCCGAGAATTGCATAGCTATTGTCTTTCCCGATAATAGCCGGACATCCCGGTTCCCCTCCTTGGCTAAGGAGGGGTGGCGCGAAGCGCCAGGGTGGTTCGGGATGCCCGCATCTCAAGCGGAAAGACTATCTCTCTCTCATTTGCAAAATGACATCGGTTTCAGACCCACATCATCCCCAACGCCGTCACTGCCAGCAAGCCGCCCATGATGATATTGAACTGGCGCAGCCGTGATCCCTGTTGCAGATAGCGTTGCAGCGCCGCGCCCAACACCGCCCAACTGGTGATGCAAGGGCCGCCCACCAGCACGAAACACAACGCCATCGCCAGCGTCACCCAAATCTGATCGCCGATATTCGCCGCCAGCGGCAACAAACCGGGCAGAAAAGCCGCAGCCGCAGTGACTGCCATCATCCAGGCTTTGGGATTGGCGAACTGGAACAGCACTGCCTCGCCGGTGGTCAATGGCCGTCGCATTTCGCGTCCGTTCAGGCCAGCGCCAGGCGCACACAGCTTCCATGACAGCCACAGCAGATAGGTCAGACCGACCCCGCGCAAGGCCCATTCCAGCCCCGGAAACGCCAGCAGCAGCGAAGCGGCTCCGGCGCTGGCCAGCCCAATCAGCAGCGACATACCCATTAAAATTCCGGCTATCGCCGGCACGGCGGCGCGCAGGCCAAACTGCGCCCCGGTCACGGTCAGCATCAGATTATTCGGCCCCGGCGTGATGGTCGTGGTAAAGGCAAACACGGCGAGCGCGATCCAGGGCGCAAATGAACCGGGTTCTGGCAGCATGGCAATGACTCCTCAGCAGAGTTGGACGGGTGAATCCGCACGGGTGTACTCTACGCAGCCTGACCAATACAGTACATATACAATTTTAATATCATTTATCATTCTGTATTGGCGGATAAAACCCTATTGGCCTGGGATGATAACCATGACACTTGATGTTGCGGTGGCGACTGATAGCCTGAGTGAGGAACCGTCGCTCAATAGCTTGGCGCGAGCCGATAATTCCGGCATGACCCTGGTTGAACGGATTACGGGCTGGCTGCGCAGTCGGATGGATCAGCGGTTGCTGCGGCCCGGCAGCCGTCTGCCTTCGATCCGTCAATTCGCCGAACGGCATGGCGTCTCCCGCTTCACCGTGGTCGAGGCGTATGAGCGGCTGGTGGCGCAAGGCTATCTGGAATCGCGGCGCGGCTCCGGCTTCTATGTCCGCGACCGCCGCCCGCTCACTGCGCCAGTGGGCGCTGATGCTGCGCCGCCGGTTCTGGATGTGGTGTGGCTGGTGCGGGCCATGTTTCAGGATTTGCCGCCGGAACGGATGCCGGGATCGGGATTGTTGCCGCCGGACTGGCTGGACAGCGATCTGCTGGGGCGCGGGGTGCGAGCAGTGACCCGCAGCGGCGCGGCGCCCTTGCTCAATTACGGGCAACCGCAGGGCTATCCGCCGCTGCGCGCACAGTTGCAGGTCAAGCTGGCCGAAATCGAGATCGCCGCCGCGCCGGAACAGATTGTCCTGACCGCTGGCGTGACTCAAGCTCTGGACATGATCGCCCGGCAGTTTTTGCGGCCCGGCGCGGCGGTGCTGGTGGACGATCCCGGCTGGTTTTTGATGTTTGGCATGTTCGCGGCGCTGGGCGCTCGACCCATCGGCGTGCCGCGCCTGGCCGATGGCCCGGATTTGGCTTCGCTCGAACAGTTGTTGCAGGAACACCGCCCGCCGCTGTACGTCATTACCTCGGTGTTGCACAACCCGACCGGTTCATCACTGACCGCAGCCAAGGCGTTTCAGGTGCTGCGGCTGGCCGAACAGTACGGGGTAACCATCGTTGAAGACGATATTTACGCCGACTTTTGCGGAATGCCCACCGTGCGGCTGGCGGCGCTGGATCAGTTGCGCCGGGTGATTTACGTCGGCAGCTTCTCCAAAACGGTGGCGGCTAATCTGCGGGTCGGTTTCATCGCCTGCGAGCGGGAACTGGCGCGGGAATTAACCGACCGCAAGCTGCTGGCGGCACTGACCACCCCGGAACTGGGCGAGCGGGTGATCCATCAGGTGTTGGTCGAGGGCCATTACCGCAAGCATGTCGAGCGCCTGCGCACCCGGCTGGCGGCGCGGCGCGAACCTGTGCTGGCGCAACTGGAGCAATTGGGCCTGCGAGCGGTCGTCGATCCCCAGGGCGGAATGTTTGCCTGGCTGGATGCGGGCCGAGACAGTAATGTCCTCGCCGCCCACGCCTACGAGCAACGGCTGCTGCTGGCTCCGGGCAGCCTGTTTTCGCCCAGCCAGCAACCGTCATCGCGGTTGCGCTTCAACCTGGCCTCATCCAGCCACCCCGATTTGTTGCAATTTCTGGAATGCGCCCTCAAAGCGACAACACGCTGACTTCAGGGCAACGCGCCTGCAACATTCCGTGAAACAATTGAGCCAGGCGCGGAGCCTGTCGGTTGTTGGGGGTGTGGATGAAAACGTAGGGTTCCTGGCCCTCGCTCATCCACAACGCCAGCTTATCCAGCCACGGCTCCAGAAACGGCGGGTTCGCTTCCGGCTCAGGATGACCGATGTAGCGGATGAACGGTCGTGAACCCAAACTGATGGCGTGAACCGGCAATCGGGGTTTCTTGCCCTGAGCAGTTCGCGTATCGGGATCAGCGGGATTGGCGCTGAACAGGGCGCGACTATCCAGCATGACCCGGTCGATACCCAGTTCCAGCAATAACCGGTTCAATTGACGCTCATCCTCGCCTTTGGCGAAAAAAGCGGGATGCCGCACTTCTACCGCGTAGTGAAATGCCGGCGGCAGCGCCATCAGATAATCACGCAGCGCCAGCAGATCGCCCGGGCCGAAACTGGGCGGCAATTGCAGGAAACTGGGACCCATCCGGCCTGCCTCCGCGAGTGGCGTCATCCGACTCAAAAACGCTGTCGTCTCTCCCGCACAGTCGCGTAAGCGCCGCTCATGGCTGATCGTTCGCGGGAATTTGAAGCAGAATCGGAAACCAGGCGCGGCTTCCTCCCGCCAACGAAGGACCGTCTCCGGTTTGGGCAGGCCGTAGAAGCAATGATTGCCCTCGACTGTGTTGAACACTGCCGAGTATTGGCGCAAGAAATCGCCGGGCTTGGACTCAGGGGTGAAAAATTCACCGATCCAGTCGCGATTGCTCCACACCGGACAGCCGAGGTAATAGCGAGCGATGGTCATGATGGGCTAGCCTCATTCCTCACCGTCGGCAATGCGGCGTAGCATTTCGCGGTTGCATTCCTGAATGTTAGCGCCGCGATCCCGCAGCAACCCTTGCCGCCGCAGTTCGGCAATCGTGCGACTGACAGTTTCCGTGGTCAGTCCCACCATCGCACCGATGTCTTCGCGCCCGAACAGCGGTAAATGATTGCCCTGCTCTGGGCAGGTCAAGCGCAGCAGCAACCGCGCTATCCGCTGGCGAGCGGTGCCCGTCGTAAACTGGGTCAGCCAAATATCGGCTTCACTCAACGCCTGTTGCCAGCGCCCCATCAATTCTCGATACAGGCGCGGCTGCTCATCGCCCAATCTTTCAATCACTTCAACCGGGATTGCGCAAATCTCACAGTCAGTCAGGGCAATAGCATCATGCTGGTAAGGCTGACCAACCAGCGCCTCCAGACCTAAGGCGTCGCCGCCCTGTAACAAGCGCACAATGCGCTGGCTGCCATCGGGTAGATACTGCACCAGTTTCATCACCCCACCCCGCAGGGTGAACAGTGTGCTGCCCTGTTCGTTCATGCGATACAGCGCACAGGGGAATCTCAACACTACATCTTTGACAGGCTGATGAATATGTTGGAAGTTTTTTTCTTCCAACCCAGCGAACAGCGCCGAGTTGCGGATCGCGCAATAGCGGCACTTGATTTCGTCCGCCCAAATCGCAGGTAATGCAATCGACTTCATAGGCCATCCACAGTCACACACTACAGTCATGTTTTAGGAGACAGCAGTTTATCCAACTTGAGCGCGCCGCAGGGTGTTGAATGTTGTACGCGCCTACTGCCGATCTTTCCGCATTGCCTTCTCAGGCGGTTATCGTCAAGCTTCCGCGAAATTGCTATACCATTTTCACCATTACATCCCCTATTCCAAGCCAGATCAACGACCCGGCGACCAGGGAGAATCACCTCATGCGCCTGTTACACACTTCGGACTGGCATCTCGGCCAGACTCTGCATGATTTTGACCGAAGTTACGAACATCAACGCTTTCTGAACTGGCTGCTGGACACACTGGAAGCCGAGCAGATCGACGCCCTATTGATCGCAGGCGATGTCTTTGACAACCCTAACCCTTCCGCTGACGCTCAAAAACAGTTCTACCATTTTCTGGTTGACGCCAAGCGTCGCGTTCCGCAACTCGATATAGCCATTATCGCCGGCAATCACGACTCAGCGGGGCGGCTGGAAGCGCCGGCCTCACTGCTGCAAGTCTTTGGCGTCACGGTAGTTGGCTGCGCCCGCAACTCACAAAGCGAACTTGAACTCGACCGACTGATTGCGCCGCTCCGTAACCGGCAGGGCGACATCACGGCCTGGTGTCTGGCGATTCCTTTCCTCCGCCCCGGCGATGTTCCGAAAGTAGCGACCGCTGGCGATGCTTATCTGGAAGGCATCCGCCAGCTTTACCGACAAGCCCTGGATCATGCCCTGGAGCGTTGGGAAAACGGTCAGGCTATCATCGCGCTCGGTCATTGCCACATGAACGGTGGTCAAACTTCCGAGGATTCCGAGCGGCGCATCGTCATCGGTGGCGCTGAGGCTTTGCCAGTAGACATCTTCGATGCATCCATTACCTACACTGCCCTCGGTCACCTGCATCGCGCCCAGAAAGTTGGCGGCCAGAAACGGGTGCGCTATTCCGGCAGTCCGTTACCCATGTCCTTTACCGAAATCGATTACCCCCACCAAGTGGTGCGTGTCGATCTTGATGGCGGCGCGGTTCGAGATATTACTTCCCTGCCTGTTCCGCGTCCGACTGAACTGCTGCGAGTTCCCGCACAGCCTGCGCCGATTGATGAAGTGCTGGATCGGCTGAAAGCGCTGGACCTGCCCGATGCGCCGCTGGAGGCGCAGCCTTATCTACAAGTTCGGGTGCGGTTGACTGCCCCGGAGCCGGGATTGCGCGCTAAGGTCGAGGCCGTGTTGGACAAAAAGCCGGTGCGGCTGGCGCGCATTGAAACCACCTACGGCAGCCATACCCACCACGATGCTGCTGATCGCCCGCAATCGCTGGATGACCTCGAACGGCTACGACCCGACGACATTTTCCAAAAGCTTTATCAGAACAAATATCAAACTGCGCCAGAGGCCGAATTGCTAGCCGCTTTCGCTGAACTGCTGATCGCCGACCAGGAGATCGAGCCATGAGAATTATGGCCATTCGCGGCAAAAACCTGGCTTCGTTGGCTGGTGAATTTGAGCTGCATTTCCAACAGAGTCCACTCGCCACCGCCGGCCTGTTCGCTATTTGCGGGCCGACCGGCTCCGGCAAAAGCACCTTGCTCGACGCCCTATGCCTGGCGCTCTACGATGAGACGCCACGCCTGACCGGCGCTGCTGGCAAAGGCATCAGCCTGCCGGACGTCGGCGAGGACGCCATCACCCCGCAAGATTCCCGTAATCTGCTGCGACGCGGCGCGGGCGAAGGATTCGCCGAGGTGGATTTCGTCGGCAACGATGGCGTTGAATATCGCGCTCGCTGGAGCGTGCGCCGCGCCCGGGGCAAGGCCAGCGGTAAGCTGCAAAATACCGAGCTACTCCTGCAAACTGTAGATAGCGGGCAAATCATCGGCAGGTTGAAAGATGAAGTGCAACAAGCGATCCGCGACCGGTTGGGTCTGACGTTCCCGCAATTCACTCGCGCCGTGCTGCTGGCGCAAAACGAATTCGCTGCGTTCCTCAAAGCCAAGGATAATGAACGGGCGGAACTGCTGGAAACCCTCACCGGCCTGGATGTTTACACCCGCATCTCCATCCGCGCCTATAAACGCGCTCAAGATGAAAAAAGCCGGCTGGACGCCTTGCAAACCCAACTGGCCGGTCAGCAACCGCTGGACGACGACGCCCTGACTCAACTGGAACAGACCCTCGCCGCCGCCACTGCTGAAGTGGCGACCCTGGAACAGCGCAAAACCGAATTGGATCGGCGCCGGCAATGGCGCGAACATTGGCAAAAACTGCAACAGGACGAACAGCAAGCATGGGATGCCGTTCGGCAAGCCCGCGCTGATCAGGAAGCCGCCGCGCCCCGGCAACAACAGTTAACCCAGGTTGAAGCGGTACAGAACGCCCGACCTATCGTCGATACGGTAGACCGCGCCATGGATGAAGTCGCTAAACATCACCAGACGGCTCTGAACGCTGAAGGAAGGCGGGACGAGACGCAACGCAGCCAGCAGCAGGCCGAAGAAGCCCAAACGCAAGCGAATCAGGCATTCAAAGCCGCCCAGCAGCAACACACAGACGCCAGTGAGGCCCTCAACAGCGCCCGGAGCCTGGATACCGCAATCAACACGCTCATCCCCGGCCACAACGCGGCGAAAAAAAACCTGGCCGAAGCGCGGCAAGCCGAAGCGGATGTGCAACAACGACTGGCTGACAAACAGACTGAGCGCCATCAGGTCGCACAGCAGTTGCAAACCACCCAAAATTGGCTGACCCAACATCAACCCCTGCGCCTTTTGGCCGAGGACTGGCCGCGCTGGGATGAGTTATTGAAAGACGCCGCTGCGCTGCAAAATCACCTGCACGATGCCGGGCAAAAGGTTTTTACAGGGCAACAGGACGTACAGAAAAAGCAACAAGGACTGGATCAGGCGACGGGCGATTTTGCCAAGGCGGAACTCGCGTTACAGACGGCGGAAGATCGACTGCGAACCGCACTCACGCAACTGGCCGGCTTTGACGCCGAAGCGCTAGCTCATCAGCGCAACCTGGCCGAGCAGCGCCGTGACCGATTGGCTGAAGCAGAACGGCTATGGATGGTGCTGGACAGCGGTTTAGCGCGACAACGTGAACTGGAAAGAGAAAGCCACACGCTCCGGGAAAGCATCACGCAGACAGACACCGCCCTGACCCAGCTTGTCGCGGAGCAACCGACGGTCACTGCACGGCTGGAACAGGCGGAAAAGTCGCTGAAAACCGCCGAAGCCGCCTGCGCCAGGAACGTTGAAACCTTGCGGGCCAGTCTGGAGCCCGACGTTCCCTGCCCAGTCTGCGGCGCTACGGCGCATCCTTACGCGGCGGGCGATGCGCCCTCCCGCGCCCTGCTGGCCAGCCTCAAAGTAGAAGTCGATGAATGCCGCAAGGCGCTGGACCATCTGCGCACTCAGGCAACGGCGCATCGCACCAGTCTGAACGCCCATCGCCAACGGCTGACTATTGTCGCCAGTGAACAGGACTCTTTAACCGCCGCTGTCCAGCGCGACCGCGCCGCCTGGGACGCCCATCCACTGGCTGCGGAACTGAAGAGGGTTGATCCTGCGCTCCGCTTGACGTGGTTCATTGATCAGCGCCCTATAACCCAAGGACAACTGGCAGCCATCAACCAACAGGAAAATGCCTGGCGCCAGGCCGTCCAGCAGCGCGACAACGCCCAAAAAGCTCGTGACCAGGCGCAAAAACAACAGGCGGCGGCGCAGAACGCCCTGAACACGGCGCAAATGGTTTTCGATCAAGCGATGCAAACTCTAAAAACCGCCCAGGAACGGCAAACCGAGCTTGTCCACCAATTGCAGAAACAGCTAACCAAGCTGGACGCGGCGTTTTCCGGTCATGACTGGCGTCCGCTCTGGCAAGCTGATCCGGTCAGTTTCCATGAAGTCCGACGGCAAAAGGTCACTCAATGGAATAATCATTGTCAACAAGTTGAAAAGTGGCAAAATCAATTGGGCGCGCTCGATATTGAAATCAACAGCTACACGGATGTCCTCAAAGAAAAATCAACGCAACGGCAACGCGCTGCTGACGTTTTCCAAAGCCTCGACGGCGACCTTCAAGCCAAGCGCCAAAAACGTCAAACCCTGTTTGGCGGGCGAGCGGTCACCGAGGTTGAGACGCAACTCGCCAAGGCGATTGAAGACGCCCGGTTAAAACTTCAGCAGCAGGATGAGGCTGCACAGAAAGCCGCGCACGCTCAAGCCAGCGCCGAAGCCACATTGAAACGGGAACAGGAAGCGCTGACTGAGCGCCAGCAGGCGGCGGAACAAGCGACCGCTGCCTTGAATCAATGGCTCGCCGCTTTCAACACGCGCCACCCCGGCAAAACCCTGGATCTTCCCACCCTCCGCGCCCTGCTGGCCTATGACAGTTCCTGGCTGAAGCAGGAGCAGGAGACGCTGCGCGTACTGGCGGATACCGTCAGCCAGGCCGAAACCATCCTCAAGGAACGCCAAATGCAACGGGAAGCGCATGAACAGCAACGCGCTGGACCGGATTCCACCGAAGCCATACAAGAAGTCTGGCAAAAAAACCTCTCTGCGTTGGAAACGGCGCAAGACCTTCGCAAGGAAGCAGAAATCAGGCTGCGTCAGAATCAGGAACGCCGCGACGCTACGAAAGATTTGCAGGAACGTATTGCCCAACAAGCCAGCATGTTCCGGATTTGGGATCAATTAAATGATTTGATCGGCGCTGCGGACGGTAAAAAATTCCGCAACCATGCCCAACAGTTCACCCTGGACGTGCTGCTCGGCTACGCCAACCGTCATTTGGCCGACGTGTCGCGCCGCTACCGCCTGGAGCGGGTGAAGGACACTCTGGCGCTCATGGTGGTCGATCAGGACATGGGCGATGAACGCCGCTCGGTGCATTCCCTGTCCGGCGGCGAGTCGTTCCTGGTCTCGCTGGCGCTGGCGCTGGGCCTGGCGTCGCTGTCTTCCAACCGGGTGCGGGTGGAATCGCTGTTTATCGACGAAGGTTTTGGCAGCCTGGATGCCGATACCCTGCGCGTCGCAATGGATGCGCTGGATCGCTTGCAGGCTCAGGGCCGCAAGGTCGGCGTCATCTCCCATGTGCAGGAAATGACTGAACGAATCGGAGTGCAAATCCATGTTCGGCGTCAGTCCGGCGGACAAAGCCGGATTGAAGTGCGGGGGACGTGAATCTGCTAAGAACGAGTATTAGATCAATCCAGTGATCAAGCCGCTGCCGACCAGCAGCATCATACCCGCTACAATTCGTTGCACCGTATGCAACGTCACCTTCTGCAACAACCGCTTGCCAATCACCGCGCCCGCGAACGCACACAGGACGCCCACTGCGACCGGCAACATCAACTCTCGCGACTGGCTGAAATGTTCGGCCAGGAAACCAGCCCCGTAAACGATCAGCCGTGAAGCGTCAACAATGACCGCTGAAACCACGCCGGTCGCTACAAAGGCGTCCTTTGCAAGCCCGGCCTTGAGCAGAAAAGCCGAGCGCAAGGCGCCTTGATGGCCCGACAGGCCACCGAAAAATCCCGACAGCGCCCCGCCCAAAGGCAGAAATCGCTCCGGTATCGCCAGCGTCTGGATGCGCGGCGATAACTCCAGTCCGACAAAGACGATCATCAGGAGTCCAACCAGTACGTTGACCACGGTGATTTCATGCGTCGCTCCGGCCAGGCGATACTCGACCAGGGGAGGCAGACGGTCAAACCCGGTCAACAAACTGGCGCCGATAAAAGCCGCCAACGCCGCCGGTACGCTGAACCGGGCCACCACCCGCCAATCAGCCTGTTTCGCCATGAGCCCAAACTTGAAAAGGTTGTTAGCAAAATGTACAACCGCCGTCGCCGCAATAGCCAGCGGTATCGGGAAAAACAGGGCGAACACCGGCATCAGAATCGTCCCGAGGCCAAATCCCGAAAACAACGTCAACCCGGAGGTCAGAAAGGCGGCGACGCCAATCCAGATAAGTTCCATAAGAAAACCCTCGTCAACTCATTAAAATTTATTTATTTTACATTATTTTAGATGGATTGAAAAATAACCTAACTTCATGCGGCCAGCATACCGGAAGAGCCATCGTTTGCGAAAAATCTGGAGCTATCTATATTGATCTATTAAAAAAACATTGCTAGCATAAAAAAACATTTCTTGCAGTGAATTTTCCTGTAATTCGGCCTGCAGTTGGGGTGAACAAGTTAAAAAATAAGGACCTTAAGCCGCGTAAGCCAATCAAGCCCAATCTGCATTTAGTTATACATGATTTTTTACAGCAAGATTAATGTTGATTTTAAGTGTATCAAATTTGGTTGATTTTGTATCAACTTTTTAACCAGGAGTGTGAGGCATGAAAACTTTGTTAAGTTTTGCTCTATGTTGTGGATTAACCTCAATCGCTTACGCCGCAGAATTTGGCACTGCTGAAGAAGCGCAGGCCCTCGCCAAAAAAGCAGCCGCGCATATTAAAAGCTCCGGGACAGAGAAAGCCTATGCAGATTTTACCGCTAAAAAAACGGACTTTGTTGACCGGGATTTGTATATCGTTGTCATTAGCCCTAAAGGAGTAGTTCTAGCCCATGGTGCTAATGATAAAATCGTCGGAAAAGATATGCTTGAGGTAAAAGACCTGGATGGTAAAGCATTCAATCGCGAGATTGTCGAAAAAGCCAAGACTCCGAATAACAGTTACTCGGTGGATTTTAAATTCAT
>Ga0209573_1001507_pt1 | contig 35616 bp, 30 predicted proteins | sample TNRBio252014_DNA_FD_185870 | JGI IMG/M metagenome (GOLD analysis project Ga0209573, IMG submission 185870) | Wastewater treatment Type I Accumulibacter community from EBPR Bioreactor in Madison, WI, USA - TNR Reactor_6/25/2014_ DNA (SPAdes)... | ecosystem: Engineered > Bioreactor > EBPR >...
GAGTGTACGGATATGGCAAGAATCTTCCCGAATCCTACGAGGTGTCGCGTACGGCTCTGTATGACCAGCCGATTGCCGCCATCTGGGAAGCCATAGCGGATTATGAGAAGCTTCCCTTATGGTCGCAGAGCATTGAGTCCGTGGAAAAACAGGAAGATCAGGAAGGGTTCGCCGTATGGCGTCTTTATACACGCGACGGCCATTATATGGATGTGGAAGTGGTCAAGGAAGAAGAGCCCGCGCTGTTTGTGAGCCGGGTGGTGGAAACGGATCTGCCCTTTGGGGGAGGCTGGACGTTTTTGCTGGTCAAAAAAGGAGAAGACACCACGGAAGTGACGTTGAAGGAAGAAGGGTATATCAGCAGCCCTTTCTGGCGGCTGGTGATGGAGTTCATTCTTGGCAAGAATGCCATGGCGGATCAGTATCTCACCGAACTAGGCCAGAAATTCGGTGAGAAGGTGGAGATTAAATAGGCATGGGAACACAGCCATTGCGTCAAGACCAGCAACAGAATCTGGCGGATGATCTGCTGGCTCGCGCCGCACGCGCCGGTGCTGAACGCGCCGATTGCGTGTTGATCGAATCGGTGGATGTCTCCACCTCCTGCCGCATGGGCAAGCAGGAGGAGCTGGAGCGTTCGGAATCGGTCGCGGTGGGTTTGCGGGTATGGGTCGGGCAGAAGGCAGCGATTGCCTCTGCGTCGGATTTTGCTACCGCAAGTCTGGATGAACTGGCGTCGCGTGCGGTTTCCATGGCGCGGGTGGCCACGGACGATCCGTATTCCGGATTGGCGGCGGAAGAACTTTGGGCGCGGGATATTCCTGATCTGGATTTGTACGATCCACGGGAACCCAGCGCCGAGACGCTGTTGGATATGGCAAAAGCAGCGGAAGACGCCGCTCTTTCGGTAAAAGGGATCACCAACTCCGAAGGCGCAGATGCTTATTATGGCACCCATTGCGTCACGCTGGCGCATAGCGGGGGCTGGCGCGGCTCGTACCTCTCCAGCGATCTTTCCCTGTCCGTATGCGTGATTGCGGGCAAGGGTGACGGGATGGAACGGGATTACGAGTATGCGATGGCGGCGCATCTGGAAGATCTCCCGTCGCCGGAAACGATTGGCATTGCCGCAGCTGAGCGTACCGTCCGCCGTCTTAAGCCGCGAAAAATAGCCACACGGCAAATCCCGGTTCTCTTTGAGCCGCGTGTGGGAAAAGGACTGATTGGCGCCTTTGCGGGCGCCATCTCGGGTGCGGCGGTCGCCCGCGGCTCTACCTATCTTAAAAGCAAAATGGGAGAGCAGCTCTTTGCGCCCGGCCTTCGCCTGATCGACGATCCGCTGATTAAGCGCGGTCAGGGATCGCACCCTTTCGACGGGGAAGGTGTGCGCGTACAAAAGCGCGCCATTGTTGAGGATGGCCGTTTGCTGACCTGGTTGCTGGATCTGCGCAGCGCAGCGCAATTGGGGCTCACCACGACGGGTCATGCCTCCCGGGGGCTGGCCTCGCCTCCGTCGCCTTCCTCGAGTAATTTCTATATGGAAGCAGGCTCGCTCTCCCCTGCGGAATTAATGAAGGATATCACGCTGGGACTGTATGTGACGGATACGTTTGGTTCCGGCGTCAACAACGTCACGGGGGATTACAGCCAGGGGGCATCGGGGTTTCTTATCGAGAACGGGGAATTGACGGTGCCCGTGGCGGAGATCACGATTGCCGGGCATATGCTGGAGGCGTACAAACGTTTAACCCCCGCCAATGATCTGGAGTTCAAATACGCCACCAATGTGCCGACGCTGCGTGTGGACGGCCTCACGGTCGCTGGCAATTAGGTTGATTCATGGCTCCCGCTGTTCGTCCTGTTCTCCGTCGCATCCTGTGCGATTATATCGGTCAGCACAAAATGACGGTGTTCTATGCGATCGTATGCATGATTATCGCGGCGCTCTCTACGGCGGCAAATGCCTATCTGCTCCAGCCCGCGCTTGACGAGATTTTCGTCGGCAAGAATCACAGCATGTTGTATTTAATTCCCGCTGCGGTTATCGGCGTGGCCTTTGTTGGCGGGCTGGCGAATTACGGTCACGTCAATCTGATGCGTCATGTGGGGCAGAGCATCATCGCCCGAATGCAGCTGGAGCTGTTTGAGCATCTGCTGCGTGCGGATATAGGCATGTTTCACGACCAGTCCACGGGCAGGCTGATCTCGCGTTTTACCAATGACATTCAACTGATGCGCACAGGTGTTTCCAGCGCACTCACCGGCATGGTCAAGGAAACGCTGTCGATGGTATTTCTTATCGGCCTGATGTTTTGGCAGAGCTGGGAATTGTCGCTCTTTGCGTTGTTCTTTTTCCCGCTTTCCGTTTTCCCCATTCTTCGTCTGGGAAAACGGATGCGCAAAATTACGGACGGCACCCAGCAGAAAATAGGTGAATTCGCAGGGCAGCTCGATGAAACCTTCAGCTCGGTGCGTATGGTAAAGGCCTATTGCCGCGAAGACTACGAAGTGGCGAAAGCCAGACGCTCCGTATTAAGTCTGTATACCATGTATATGAAAGCCTCCCGCGTGCAATCGGCGGCGGCACCCCTGATAGAGCTGGCGGGCGCCACGGCCATCGCCGCCATTATCGCGTACGGCGGGCTGGAGGCCATGGAAGGCAGGCTCACGGGCGGCGAGTTCGTTTCTTTTATCGCCGCGATGATTATGGCCTACCGCCCCTTGCGCACGATTGCCGGGCTGAATACGCAGATACAGGAGGGCATGTCCGCGGCGCGCAGGCTCTTCTCCGCGCTGGATGCCGCGCCCCAGGTGGTGGAGGCGCCGGATGCCGCGGCGCTGAATCTGCAAGGCGGCGATATCCGGTTCGATCACGTCAGCTTCCATTACGACAGCGAGGTGCCTGCGCTCGAAGATGTCTGCCTGCATGTTCCCGCAGGAAAGATGGTGGCGCTGATTGGGCCTTCGGGGGCAGGAAAATCCACCCTTATCAATCTGCTGCTGCGTTTTTACGATGTGAATGCCGGATCAGTTACGATTGACGGCCAGAATATCGCCGACCTTACTTTTGCGTCCTTGCGCGGGGCGATGGCGCTTGTCAGTCAGGAAGTCACCCTGTTCGACGATTCAGTGTATGAAAACATTGCGTACGGGAAAAGCGGTGCCACCCCAGAAGACGTGGAAGCCGTGGCGAAAGCAGCGGATGCCCACGAATTTATTATCCGGCTTCCCCAGGGGTATGATACCCGTATCGGCCCGTCGGGTATGAAGCTCTCGGGAGGGCAGCGCCAGCGGCTCTCCATTGCCCGCGCCATGTTGAAGAACGCCCCCATTTTACTGTTGGACGAAGCCACCTCTTCGCTGGACTCTGCTTCCGAGTGCAGCGTTCAGAAGGCATTGGGAGAGTTGATGCAAAACCGCACGACGCTGGTGATCGCCCATCGCCTGTCCACGATCCGGCACGCGGACAGAATTTATGTTCTGGACAATGGAAAGGTGGTGGAGTCCGGCGGTCATGAGGAGTTGCTGGGAAAAGGCGGCCTCTATACACGCCTCTATGAAACACAGTTTCGGAATGATGAATGAAACTCCGGGCAGCAAAGAAACTTTTGAGGCATCCCCGGATGCAGGCAGGGCTTGCGGTACTCGTGGCGGGCTATATACGCCTGGTCATGTGCAGTTCACGCATTACCCGGGACGTGGCATCAGATGCCCTGCCTTATGTCCAGGGAGAACGTCAGGCGATTTTTGCTTTCTGGCACGGACGCCTGTTTTTATGCTCCGCTTTTAAGCCTCCCCGCCGGGCCATGCATGTGCTGATTTCCGGTCATCGTGACGGGGTGCTGATTTCCAAGGTCACCGCGCATTTCGATATTGCGACGGTGGAAGGCTCCACCAGCAAACGCAGTCTCGGCGCGCTCAGGGAATTGCTGCGTCTGCTCAAGGCGGGCGATAATATTACCATCACACCCGATGGCCCTCGCGGCCCCCGGGAGGAAACTGCGCCAGGTGTCGTGTATCTGGCGAAAACCTCGGGGCTGCCCATTGTCCCGGTGGCCTGGTCGGCTTCGATGTGCAGGCGTCTGGGAAGCTGGGATCGTTTCATGCTGCCCTTTCCTTTCAGTCGTGTGGCGCAGGTGATCGGCGCGCCGATTGCGCTTGCGGAAGGAACAGCGGAAGAACAGGCGCTCCATCAGGTCACGCAGGCGTTGCGTGAGGCCACCCGCCGTGCCGATGAACTGACAGGAGTCGCCGCATGATAACGTTGTATCGTATCGTGACTTTTCTTTTGCATCCGCTCCTGCCCTTGTATCTGAAGGAGCGAGCACGCCGGGGCAAGGAGGATCTCTCCCGCATGGGTGAGCGTTTCGGGCGCGTTACCCTGCCCCGCCCGCCCGGGCGGCTTTTCTGGTTTCACGCCTCCAGCATGGGTGAATCGCTTTCCGTTTTGCCACTCATTAAGGAACTGAGTGCGCGCTACCCCGATACTCGCTTTCTCCTGACGACAGTGACGGTAACCTCGGCGCGCATGGCCGCGCAACGTCTGCCCGAAGCGGCTATCCACCAGTTTGCGCCCGTCGATACGCCCCAGGCGCTACGGCGCTTTCTGGCGCAGTGGAAACCGGACGCGGCATTCTGGGTAGAATCCGAGCTGTGGCCGAACATGGTGCTCATGACAAAAAAGACAGGCTGTCCGCTCTTTCTGATTAATGCCCGCATTTCAGAACGCTCCATGAAACGCTGGTTTCGTTTTCGGATGCTGGCGCAGGCCATGCTGGAGTCATTCACCCTCATCCTGGCCAAGAGCGAAGAAGACGCACGGCGCTTTCGTAATCTCGGCGCAGAACATGTAGAGGTAAAAGGAAATCTGAAATTCTCCGCCCCCCCCCTGGAGGCGGATTCCAAAGTGACCGGGGAGATTTTATCGCGGATTGGCGATCGCCCCGTCTGGCTGGCCGCGAGCACGCATCCGGGAGAGGAAGCAATCGTCGCTTCCATCCATCAGCGCCTGAAAGAAAGCTTCCCGACGCTGCTCAGTATCGTGGTGCCCCGCCATAGCCGTCGTGGTGACGAAATCGCCTCCGGCCTGCGCGAGTCCGGGCTGGTGGCCGCTCAACGCAGCAAACAGGAAGATATTTTGCCCGAAACGGATATATATGTCGCCGATACGATGGGCGAGCTGGGCGTATTCTACCGTATTGCAGGCATTGTGTTTATCGGGGGGTCGCTGGTGCCGCACGGGGGGCAGAATCCCTTTGAACCGGCGCGGCTTGACTGCGCCATACTCTATGGCCCCCATATGGAAAATTTTACTGAATTCTGCGTTGAGCTGGAAGCGGTACAGGGGGCGGTGCGGGTGGCCTCTGCGACGGAACTGGGTGCGCGCATCGGTGATTTGCTGAGGGATCACGACCGTGAGGAGGCGCTGGCGAAAGCGGCCATGAAAGCGGTGGCGCAGAATCAGCAGGTAACTCAGAAGGTGCTGGAATCCCTCGCGCCGTATCTGGATGTGGGACGATGAAAACGCCGCGCTTCTGGCGCTATAAAGGGGTCGTCTCCACGGCGCTCCTGCCCGTATCGTCACTCTATCGCCTCCTGCGTGACGCCCGGCTGCGGGGGCAGGTGGCCAAAACTCTCCCGGTGCCGGTACTATGTGTGGGCAATCTCACCGCGGGAGGGGCGGGCAAGACCCCGGTAGTGCTGGCATTGCTGGACTGGCTGGGCAGGCAGGGTTGTGCCGCCCACTGCATCAGCCGGGGTTATGGCGGGTCTTTGTACGGGCCGGTGCGCGTGGACACGCAGGAACACAGTGCCGCCGAAGTAGGAGATGAACCGCTGCTGATCGCGGCGCATTCACCATGCTGGGTAGGCAAGCGACGCCTTTCGGTGGCTACCGCTGCCGTGCTGGACGGCGCGCAAGTCATCGTCATGGATGACGGGCTGCAAAACCCCACGGTAAAAAAAGACCTTTCCCTGCTTGTAATTGACGGGGGATACGGGATGGGCAATGGCCGCCTCCTTCCTGCGGGGCCCTTGCGGGAGTCGCTTGCCGAAGGGGTGGCGAAAGCCCAGGCAGCGGTGCTGGTGGGGGAGGATGAGACCGGCGTTCTTTCCTTGCTCCCTTCCGCCCTCCCGGTTCTTAAGGCGCGTCTGGAACCGCAGGAAGATGCCCGGCGATGGCGGGGCAGAAAGCTGGTGGCTTTTGCCGGGATAGGAAGGCCGGAGAAATTTTATTCTACGCTCGCCACCCTCGGCGCGGAAGTGGTAAAAACCTTTTCTTTTGCCGATCATCATCCCTATACGCAAACGGAGATTGACCACATGCGCCGGGACGCGGCGCAGCGGGGAGCGGAGCTGGTGACCACGGAAAAAGACGCGATGCGCTTAACGCCGCAGATGCGTGAAGGCATAGGCGTGGTGCGGGTGCGGCTGGTCTTTGCGCAGGAGGCGGAGCTGGAGAAATTATGTATGCCCTTGCTTGTCGGGTCGTTGTCTGCAAAATAGAATCTCCTGTGCCTGTTTACCGAGGGGGAAGATGGATCCCGTCTTAATGTTTATCCTTGCCCTGAGCCTGCCGCTGATGTTTGCGCTGCTTCTCGTGGGGCCGATATATGGCGGCATGTGTGTCGCGCTGTATCTGTTTTATGGGCAAAGTGTGAAGGAGTATTTTTACGATCCGGGCTCTATCATCGACCTTTACGGCACCGTCTATAATTACTGGCAGATAAACCATGAATTATTAGGCTTCAAAGATTTCCTGCTGCCTGTTTTCGGCCCCTTCGCACTGGGGGTTCTGCTGGGGGGGTATTGGTGCTATCTGTTTGTTAAATACATCAAGAATATTTTTCACATTTAAGAACCGTTTTCTACCCCCTGGCCATTGTCACCTCACTCGGGAGGAGGGTTCCCCCGGGTGGAGACCTGCACGTCGCCGTCGTGAAAGACGAGGGTCAGGTCGCCCTGCGCCTTGTGCACGGAAGTCACTACCGCCCCCCCGGTGTGTTTAACGATGCTGTAGCCGCGTTTGAGAACCTGATGATAGTTGAGGCTTTCCAGCATACGGGCGGTGGCCGCCAGACGATGTTCCGCCCGCTCTGTGCGCATCGCCAGCTGGCTGAGAGCGCGCTGCTCAAGATGCAGCAGCCGGGTCTGCGTTTGCTCCAGACGTTGCACGATGGTACGCGGGCTAAGCCGCAACGCTGCCTTCTCAAAGCGTTCGCCGTAACGTTGCAGAGAAAGACCCGTCGCATTCTCAAGCCGCTGGAGCATCTCTGTAAACCGTGAATCGGTGCGCTCCAGACGGTGCTGCCATAGATCGGCCACCCGCTGGTAAAGGTGACTCGCCCGGTTCTCCACCTCCTTCATATGGCGGACAAGCTGGTGCAGGCTCACTCCCCTGGCGATTTTCTCCAGCCCGTCGCGTTTGCGCGCCAGCAGACGCGGCAGGGAGAGCCGGAGTCGTTCGCCGCGTTCATCCAGCATTTGCGTCGCCTGCGCCAGTAACGCATCGGGTTTGGGAAGTCCCCGGGACAAGCCGGTAACGCGCTCTGCCTGATGCGCCAGGCGTTGTTGAACCGCTTTATACAGGCGGCCATCCTGTTCCTTCACCCAGGTGAGCAACTCGGCGCGCACGGGCACGGCCATTTCAGCCGCGGCGGTGGGAGTGGGGGCGCGCTTGTCCGCCGCATAGTCAATCAGGGTGGTGTCGGTTTCATGGCCGACGGCGGAGATAAGCGGAATGCGGGAGTTGGCGGCGGCGCGCACCACGATTTCCTCATTGAACGCCCAGAGGTCTTCTAAAGAGCCTCCGCCACGCGCCACGATAATGAGATCTGGTGTGGGACAAGAAGGGAGGCCAGGAGGCCGACCCAGCCCTGAGCCGGTCTCATCTGCCGAGCAGGAGGCGAGGCGGGGAGACACTAAATTATTAAACCCTTCTATCGCCTCCGCGATCTGCTGCGCTGCGCCCTCCCCCTGCACCGCCACCGGCCAGACGACCACATGCACGGGGAAGCGGTCGGCGATGCGGTGGAGGATGTCGCGGATCACGGCGCCGGTAGGGGAGGTAATCACGCCGATCATTTCTGGCAGAAAGGGAAGCTCCTGCTTGCGCGCCGGATCGAATAATCCTTCCGCCGCCAGCTGCTTCTTGCGTTTTTCCAGCAACGCCATCAGCGCGCCTTCGCCCGCTATTTCCATGGACTCGATGACCAGTTGGTAGGAAGAGCGCCCGCCATAAGTGGTAAGCTTGCCGCTGCAGATCACTTCCAGACCGTCTTCCGGCGTCATGTTAAGGCGTGCCGCCACGCCTTTCCAGCACACGGCATTCAGCACCGATCTGTCGTCTTTGAGATCCATGTATAAATGGCCGGAAGCGGCGCGCTTGAACCCGGAGAGTTCGCCGCGCACGCGCACATAGCCAAAATTGTCCTCCACCACCCGCTTGAGCGCGCCTGAGATTTCGCTTACGGAATATTCCTGCTGGTTATGGGTGGGTGAGGGGGTTGGCATAGCGATCTATCTGGGTTATACAGAGAGATACTTTAGTAATAAAGCAAGCAACAGGGCAAGCAATGAAACTACTGGTACTCGGTGGTGGTGGCAGAGAACACGCGCTATGCGTGGCGCTGTCGCGTTCGCCGGAAGTGAAAAAAATCTATTGCGCGCCGGGCAATGGCGGTATTGCCGGCGTGGCGGAATGCGTCCCGCTCCAGACAAAGGAAGAGACCCTCGATTTTTGCAAAAGCAAATCTATCGACCTGGTGGTGGTGGGGCCGGAGCAGCCTTTGGTAGATGGATGGGTGGATGCGTTGCGCGCAGGCGGCGTGCGCGTGTTCGGCCCCTCCGCCAAAGCCGCCCAGCTGGAAGGCTCCAAAGGGTTCACCAAGGATATTTGCGCCAAATACGCGATTCCTACCGGCGCGTACGGGCGATTTACCGATGCGGCGAAAGCGAAAGAATATCTGGCGCGCCAGTCCATGCCGATTGTGATTAAGGCGGACGGGCTGGCGGCGGGGAAGGGTGTGGTCATTGCGACTCGCCGCCGCGAGGCCGAGCGCGTGGTGGAGGAAATGTTTGCGGGCAAATTCGGCGAAGCCAGCCGCAGCATCGTGATTGAGGAATATCTGGAAGGCGAGGAAATCAGCTTCTTCGCTCTGTGCGACGGTGAAACGGCGGTGGAGTTCGGTTCCGCCCAGGATCACAAGGCGGTGGGAGAAGGCGACACGGGCCCCAATACGGGGGGCATGGGCACCTATGCCCCGGCACCCATTATGACCCAGCCCTTGCGCGCAGAGATAATGGAGCGCATTATTCTGCCCACGGTGAAAGCCATGAAAAAAGAAGGCGCGCCGTTTACGGGCGTGCTCTTCGCCGGGCTGATGATTACGAAAGACGGGCCCAAGGTGATTGAATATAACGTGCGCTTCGGGGATCCGGAAACGCAGGTGCTTATGGCGCGGCTGGATGAAGACCTGGCCTCATTGCTGTATCAGGCGGCGTCGGGAAAACTGCCGGCGCGCCCGGTGAAGTTCCGCCCCGAAGCGGCGCTGTGCGTAGTGATGGCGGCGAAGGGCTATCCGGGCGAGTATAAGAAGGGGACGGAAATCAAGGGTGTGGAGGCCGCTCAGTCCTTACCCGATACGGACGTGTTTCATGCGGGCACAATGCTCAGTGACGGCAGGCTGCTGGCAAATGGCGGTCGCGTGTTGGGCGTGACGGCGCGGGGAAAAACCGTGGCCGAAGCGCAGCGCAAGGCGTACGAAGCGGTGGATGCGATCGACTGGCCGGAAGGCTTCTGCCGCCGCGATATCGGCTGGCGCGCTGTGGCACGCGAGATGGAAGAAGCGTAGCAGCCTCAGTGCCACAGTGCGTAACAATCCTCGAGCGGTTAACCAACCCGTAACATCTTGTTAATGCAAAAATAACGCACTATGCGTAAGGTGGAGCCTGAAAAAGGCGCGCTTTTGCGCAGACGTTGCGTATTGCGCCAGGACGCTGTAAGGAAGAAATTGTATGGAAACTTCGGTACTGATCGTAGAAGACGAAACCGCCATCGTGACGATGCTGCGTTACAATCTGGAACGCGAGGGTTTCAAGGTCTATACCACGGGCGACGGAGAGGAAGCCGTCACCATGGTGCGCGAATACCGCCCGGACATTATCGTGCTGGACTGGATGCTGCCCTCGATGACGGGCGTGGAAGTCTGCAAACAATTGCGCTGGGACAACGACACCAAGAACATCCCCATCATCATGCTGTCGGCACGCGGCGAGGAAAGCGACCGTATCCGCGGGCTGGACGCCGGGGCGGACGATTACATGGTCAAGCCGTTTTCGCCCAGCGAACTGGTGGCGCGTATCAAGGCGGTGTTCCGTCGCCTGCGGCCTTCGCTCTCCGAACAAAAGCTGGAATTCGCCGGGATTTACATGGACATCGCCACGCATAAAGTAACGCGCAACGGCGAGACGGTGCATCTTTCGCCGACCGAATTCGGCCTGCTGCGCTACCTGATGGAGCATCCGGGGCGCGTCTTCTCCCGCGAGCAATTGCTGGACGCGGTGTGGGGGCACGATATTTACGTCGAGTTGCGCACGGTGGACGTGCATATCCGCCGCCTGCGCAAGGCGCTGAATTACGACAATAAGCAGCCCGACCTCATCCGCACCGTCCGCTCCGCCGGTTACGCGCTGGAGGAGAACAAAACCGGCGAGAATTTTAGCGAGGAATAGCGTTACGGCTGCCGGCGATAGGTTTTGAACAGATCGGCGGGGTGGACTTCCAGTGCCGCGGCGATGCGTTCGAGCATCGTCACGCTGATGTTTTTGCTTCCGCTCTCGATTTCCGACAGATACGAACGGTCGATACCTGCCCGGTAAGCCAGCTCTTCCTGCGACCATTGTTTTTCCTGGCGCATTTTCCTTATATTGTCTGCAATGCATTGGCTCAGTGACATGAAGCGAAAATGACGGTTTTTCTTGCCTTCGTCTGTTGGCAATAGCCAACAATCGTGTTAACATATCTCCATGGAAAACATGACAAGCTGGCTCTATGTATTTGCCGGACTGACCCCCTGGGTACAGGTGGCTCTTGCCGCCTTGCTTACCGTACAGGTAATGGGGCTGGTGTTTCTGCTCAGGGAAATAATGGTCGGCTCCAGGCAGGTGAGCATGTATGTCTATATCGTAGAAAAGGAACGGCCACCGGCGGTATGACGACCGGCAAACCGCTTCCATCTTCCTTCGCCCTGTGTTATGACGCTCCCTATGAGGGAGAGACGCAACGATCAACCCAGCTTCATCGAAATCTGCGCCCGCCGCGACATGACGCGCCGCGAGTTTCTGCGGTTGGGGGGGATGCTGGGGCTGGCCGCCGCCGTGTCTCCGCTGGCGGCGTGCGCCCGGCTCCCGCAGCCCGGCGAAGGCCTGAGCGACTCCACCCTCGCTTTTACCGAAATTGCAAAAAACACGCTGGATCGTCCGGCGGTGGCGCCCGGCTATTCGATGCAGCGCCTGATCTCCTGGGGGGATGCGCTGGACGGCAGGAAAGAGAGTTTCGACCCCCGCACACTGACCGCGGACGCTCAGGCCAAACGCTTTGGCTATAATAACGACTACACCGCGTACATGCCCTTTCCCTGGGGGAGTAAAAATTCTTCCCACGGCCTGCTTTTCGTCAATCACGAATACACCAACGCGCATTTGATGTTCCCCGGTATCGAGCGCGAGAAAATCATTCAGCAGGTGAGTGAGCAGCAGGTGCGGGTCGAACAGGAGGCCAACGGCTTTTCCGTCATCGAGATTCAGCGCAGCGGGGAGAATGGCTGGCAAACCGTGCCCGGAAGCATGTATGCGCGGCGAGGGACGGCCACGACCCCCATGCGGATTTCAGGCCCGGCGAAAGGCCATAAACGCCTGCAAACGAGCTATGATACACAGGGCGTGGCGCTGAAGGGCACCATGGCCAATTGCGCGGGCGGCGTGACGCCGTGGGGGACGGTGTTGACGGCGGAAGAGAATTTCCACGGATATTTTGCCAATCTGGAAAAAGACAATCCGGAATATGCCAACCATGCGAGCTACGGGATTGGCGAGGAACTCTGGTATGGGTGGTCTCGGTACGACGACCGCTTTGATCTTAAGAAATCCCCCAACGAACCTAACCGCTTTGGCTGGGTCGTGGAGGTGGATCCCTACCGGCCTGAGAAAGCGCCCATCAAGCGCACGGCGCTGGGACGCTTCAAGCATGAATGCGCCAATACCACCTTGACGCCGGATGGGCGGGTGGCGGTGTATTCCGGCGACGACGAAGTGTTTGAGTATGTGTATCGTTTCGTTTCCTCCAAACCGTACAATCCCGATAACCGCGATGCCAATGACGGTCTGCTGGATGAGGGTATATTATACGCCGCCCGCTTCAACGAGGACGGCACGATGCAGTGGCTGCCGCTGGTATTCGGGCACGGCGCGCTTACGGAAAAGAACGGTTTTCATTCTCAGGCGGATGTGTTGATCGAAACCCGGCGTGCCGCCGATCTGATGGGGGCGACGCCGATGGATCGGCCGGAAGACGTCGAAGTGAACCCGGTAACGGGTCAGTTGTTTATTTCCCTGACACGCAATGATGGTCGTGAATTGGACGCTACAGGCAAGCTGCACCGTCGCGCACCGGATCCTTACGGGCTGGTGCTGGAGCTTTCTCCGCCGCTGGCGAACGGCAAGCCGGATCATGGGGCGGAGATGTTTTTCTGGGAGATATTCCTCGAAGGAGGCGATCCTCTCAATACCACGCATAAAGCCTATTACCCGCATTTCATCACCCAGCATGGCTGGCTGACCAATCCCGACAATGTGGCGTTTGACAATCAGGGGCGCATCTGGATATGCACGGACGGTCAGCCCAAGGCCATCCAGCTCAATGACGGTCTCTACGCCGCCGATACGGTGGGCAAAGGCAGGGGAGAGACGCGGTTGTTCATGACGGTGCCGGTGGGGGCGGAAATGACGGGGCCGAGCTTTACGCCCGATTCCAAAACGCTCTTTATCTCCGTGCAGCATCCCGGTGATTCTGATGGCTCCGACTTCGCCAAGCCCAGCACGCGCTGGCCGGATTTTGCCGAAGGCTTGCCGCCGCGCCCGTCGGTCGTCGCCGTCACCAAGGACGACGGCGGGGTCATCGGTTCCTGATCGCCTGCAGCAACGCCTCTTTCTCCAGCGTATAATCTGACGCCTCCCACGACGCTTCCAGTTCGGCCAGGAGCTTGCCCATGCCTTCGCCCTGCGGCACGCCGCACGCGAGCAGGTCTTTCCCGGTGACGGGGAAGACGGGTATGCTCCAGCGTTCCGGCAGGGTCAGCAGGGTGGTGGCTTTCTTCGCCGCATCCGGATGTCCTGCATACCAGCGCCAGACCCAGTCGCGGAAATGTACCTCGCCTTCGCGGCGCAGGAAGGCTTTGGCTTCCGCCTCTGTGATCTCCTCAGGCAGCGGTCGCGCCAGCCCGCCCAGCAGCCGGTCGCGTTCGGCATTGCTCAGTCGCCAGCGCCCGGCCAGCGCCTCGGCGTTTTGTCCGCCCAGCAGAAGCAGCAATTGCAACAGCGGGTCGGAAGGCGCGGGCAGATCAAGTGCGGCATAATACGGCGCATCGATCCCCAGTTCCTTCAGCACCCCGCACTGCTCCATCAGGCGCAGGGCAGGCAGCGGGTCAGGTGCGGCGAGCAGCTTGAACATTTCGGCGCGGATGCGCTCCCCCGACAAAGAATGAATGCCGGAAGCTTCCGCTTTGCAGGCCGCCAGTGCCTCCGTATCCGGCGGCGGCGCGCCATGGGTGGCATAGAAGCGAAAGAAGCGCAGGATGCGCAGATAATCCTCCCGGATACGCGCCACCGGGTCGCCGATAAAGCGCAGGCGGTGCGTGCGCAGATCGTGCTGCCCGCCAAAATAATCATAGAGCCGTCCCTCAGCATCCATATACAGGGCGTTGATGGTAAAGTCGCGCCGCGCCGCATCCTGTTGCCAGTCATCGGTATAGCGCACCTGTGCGTGACGACCGTCGCAGGCAGTATCCTCCCGCAGGGTAGTGATTTCAATCTGGCGATGGTCGATAATGGCCGTCACCGTCCCATGATGCAGCCCGGTAGGAAGGGCGCGGATGGAGGAGGCTTCGAGCAGCGCCATGACGGTGTCGGGCGCAGCGGGCGTGGCGGCATCGAGATCCCCCACGGGGCGGTGCATCAGCGTATCGCGTACGCATCCGCCGACGAAACGCAGCGTATGCCCCCGGCTCGCAAATGCCTCAAGCAGGGTTTGTACGGCGGACTCCGTAAGCCAGGCGGGGAGGGAGGTCATGGCGCGGATGGCTCGTTATGGGCAGGAATAAGCGTGCCGTTCTCGTAATGGGGAGGGACGTAGTTTCCTTCGCGGTTGGGTGACTGTGCAAAACCGGCAAAGAGAAAGCTTGCCACCACAAAAAGAAATGAAGCGACGATGCACCAGAAACGCGCCCCGCGCAGTAGTTCCGGTGACGTCTCTATACCCTGAGCCGCCCGTCTTTTCCGGTATGCTAGCCACAGCAGGTAGAATGCGATGGGAATCAGTGCGGGCCAGAGGCGAAAAAGGAGCATTCTCAACATAGATTCACGCCTGTAATTTTCCGAGGGTCTCAAGCAGGACTTCCCGCATATGCTCCAGCCGTGCGGGATGGACGAGCTTAAACCCATATGCGTCCTTAACGTAAAACACGTCCACCGCCTGTTCCCCGTAAGTGGTGATATGGGCAGAGCCAATATTAAGCCCCTGCGCCAGGAAGGCATGGCAGATCATATGCAGCAGGCCGGGGCGGTCGCGGGCTATCACTTCCACGATAGTAAATGTATCGCTTTGCCCGTTTTCAAAAAACACCTGGGGAGTGACGGAAAAATTCTGGGCGCGGGTAGGGTAGGTGGGTTTGCGGGCAGCCAGTTCCTTTGCCACGTTGCGCGTTCCTTCAATGGTCTGGCGCAGAATGCCCGCGATAGGGCCGCAGACGGCTTCTTCTTCCAGCTCCTTGTTTTCCTGGCTTTGCACCTGCCAGCTCTGCACCGCCCATCCATTCTTGAGCGTATAGATGCGTGCGCCCACAATATTGGCACCCGCCAGTGCCAGCGCGGCGGCGATGTCCGACAGCAACCCCTGCCGGTCGGGAGCGCAAAGGGTCAGGGTACTGATATGCAAAAAACTCTGCGACTCACAACGCAGCGCAAAAGGAGGGCCGTCCTTTTTCGTCACCTCGCGCAGCATTCTGGCGACCTCGGCATGTTCCGGCGCTTCCCGGCTGAGGAGATAGGAGGAAGGGCAAATGTCAATATAGCCCTGAATGTCCTCTTGCCGCCATCCCTTCAATTCCTTTTTCAAGGCGGTGAGAATATCGCCGCTTTGGGCGTGTGGCATATCGGTATTGCCGGTCTGCATGAAATTTTCGGTGCGGTAATACAGCTCCCGCATCAGCGCCCCTTTCCATCCGTTCCAGACATTGGGGCCGACGGCGCGCACATCGGCGACCGTCAGCACCAGCAGCAGGCGGAGCTTCTCCAGCGATTGAATTTTCTGCGCAAAGCCGCGGATGGTTTCCGGGTCGCTGAGATCACGTTTAAAAGCGTAGTCGGTAAAGAGAATATGGTAGCGCACCAGCCAGGCGATCATCTCCTGCTCTTCTTGGGTGTAGCCAAAGCGCCCGGCAAGATGGGCGGCGATCTCGCTGCCTTTGATGGCGTGATTGCCACCCATGCCCTTCGCCACATCGTGGCAGAGCACCGCCATATGCAACACGCGCCGGGAGGAAAGCTTGGCGATCACATCGCTGGCCAGCGGCAACTCGTCAGACAGTTTCCCCGCCTCGATGCTGTGCAACACGCCAAGCGCCACCAGCGTATGCTCATCCACGGTGTAGACATGGTACATATCAAACTGCATCTGGCCGATAATGCGCGAGAACTCCGGGATAAAGCGCGCCAACACTCCGGCTTCCTTCATTTCGCGCAGCGCCCGGTCGCCATTCACCGGGTCGAGCAGCATGGAGAGGAACAGTCGGCAGGCGCGCTCGTCCTTGCGGGTGTTGGCGTCGATATAACGGAGGCTGCGCGACACCAGTCGCAGCGTATGGGGGTGGATATCCAGGCGAAAACGACCCGCCAGATAAAAGAGCTTAATCATCAGGGCGGGCTGCTCTTTAAAGAGCGTGTCGGACTCGACGGCCAGCCGGTGATTGCCCAGAATAACGAATTCCTCCAGCCGCCGCGACCCGGCCAGAAAGCGGGAAATGGACAGGCGCGGCTGATGTATCTGCTGCGCTTCCAGATTGGTGCAGAACAGATTGGTAAGGAAGCCCACTTCCCGCGCCACCTGGAAATAATGCTTCATGAAGCGTTCCACCGCCGCGTTAGGGGTTTTGCCGCGATACCCCAGTATTTTGCTGATATGGCGCTGCATGTCGAAGGTCAGGCGTTCCTCAGCGCGCCCCGCATGGTAGTGCATATGCAGCCGCACCTTCCACAGGAACTCCCGCGCTTTTTTGTAGTGCCGGTATTCATCGGCGGTCAGCTGGCCGCGCTCCACCAGTTTACGCATCCTGCGTATATTATAGATATAGCGCGCCAGCCAATAAAGCGTATGCAGATCGCGCAACCCGCCTTTGCCTTCTTTAATGTTAGGCTCCAATATATAGCGTGAATCGCCCCAGGTGGCGTGGCGTTTGTCGCGTTCGGCCATCTTGTCTTTTACAAACGCCGCCTCTTCCGCCTGAGAGCGTTTGCCGAACAATTCCCGGCGCAGCTGGTTGTAAAATTTCCGGTTGCCGACAATCACGCGGGCATCGAGCCACGATGATAAGGTGGCGATGTCTTTTTTCTGCTCGGCGATATCGCTGACGGGGTGGATCGCCTGCCCGAGCTTCAGGCCGAGATCCCATAAGACGTACAAAAGAAATTCGGTGAGGGCTTCCGCAGCTTCCGTATATTCCTTGCCGTGGAGAATAAGAATATCCACATCCGAATAAGGGAACATTTCCTTGCGTCCGTAGCCGCCGACGGCCAGCAGCACCAACGGTGAAGTGGCCGGGGTTATGTCCGGCGGCAACGTCCCTTTCGCCTGACATGCCTTCAGCCCTGTGCTCACCAGCCATTTCAGGGTGTGATCCATGACATTGCTCAGCGCAACGACGGCGTTTACGGCGGAGAGCTTCCCGGCCAGAAATTGCAGCTTCACTTTTTCCTGTGTGTGCTGCATGTAGCTGCGGGCGGCTTCCAGTGCGGGCGCCTTCAGCGCATCCAGGCCGAGCGCGGCATCCAGCACCGGCAGGGAGGGTGCCGCGGCGCCGGAGAAAACCTCTCCGTGCGACGTGTGTTGCAAAACCGTTTTAGGCGGTGTCATGTTGCGTAAAACCTCATGGGAATCAGAATACAACGCTTCCCGGGCGATAGCACCCGGTTTTTTTGTCGCCATGCTTGGCAAGCGGTCGCGGGGTCGCTACTATCACGGCCATATGCATTCTTTCTCCCGCCTGTCTGTTGGCATTGCGCTCTTTATCGTATCCACCGCCTGCTTCTCCGCCATGAGCACGCTGATCCGGTATGTCAGCGCGTCGCTGCCTGCGGTGGAGGTCGTGTTTCTGCGCAATCTGCTGAGCCTGTTTCTGTTGCTGCCGATTGCCCTGTATCACGGTAGCCGAGGTTTGCAGACGGCGCGTATCGGGCGGCATTTCTGGCGCGCACTGGTGGGGCTGATCGGGATGGAATTATGGTTTTACGCCTTATCGGTCATGCCGCTGAACGAAGCCACGGCGCTGAGTTACATTTCGCCCATCTTTGCCACGATTTTCGCCGTGTTACTCCTGGGCGAGAAAATCGGAAAATGGAGAATACTGGCCATTATCATTGGATTTTTCGGGGCAGTGCTCATTTTGCGGCCGGATCCGTCCATCGGCCTGAAGCCGGGCGCACTGGTGGTGCTGGCGGCGGCGATGATGTGGGCGCTGGCGGGAATTGTGGTCAAAACCCTTACCACCACCGACCCGCCCTGGCGCATCGTAACCTATATGGGAATATTCATGAGTCTTTTGTCAGCGCCTCCCGCCCTCTTGCACTGGCAGTTGTTCGGGGGAGAAATGTTCTGGCCTCTGGCGGGCATCGCCGTCTTTTCCACGGCCGCACAATTATGCATGGTGACGGCGTTTTCCCGCGTGCCGATGGTAATGCTGGCTCCCTTTGATTTCATGCGTCTGGTATTCACCTCCGTTCTGGCCTATATGGTGTTCGGGGAGCGGCTGGACGCATGGACGGCGCTGGGCGCGGCCATTATCGTCAGCTCCTCGGCATTTATCACCTGGCGGGAACGGAGAAAGAACCATGCACCAGTATGAGCGCCATGACGCTTCCCCGACGGGAATGGTGCGCACGATGTTCCGTCACAGGGGGCTGTTGCGCCGGATGCTGGTGCGGGACGTGGCGCAGCGTTATCGGGGATCGGCGCTGGGGCTGTTGTGGTCATTCGTCACACCCCTGCTGATGCTGGCTGTATATACGATTGTGTTTTCGGTGGTCTTCAAAGCGCGGTGGGTCAGCCGTACAGGCGAAGCCACTCTCCCCGAAACCGGGGAGTTTGCCCTGATTCTTTTTTGCGGGCTGATTCTTCATGCTTTTTTTGCCGATTGCCTTAGTCGTGCCCCCCACATCATTCTGGGAAACGCCAATTTTGTGAAGAAAGTCATTTTTCCGCTGGAAATATTGCCGGTCGTGGCGGTGGGCTCGGCGGGCTTCCATTTTCTGATGAGCCTGTCCGTGTTACTGGTCGCTCAGTGGTTGCAGCAGGGGACGGTGCCCCTGACGGCGTTGCTCCTGCCGGTGGTGCTGGCGCCTTTTGGGATGCTGGCGCTGGGCGTCACCTGGATACTGGCCTCCATCGGCGTCTATTTACGCGACATCAGCCAGATTATCGGGCTGGCCGTCACCGTGCTGCTTTTTTTAAGCCCTGTTTTTTATCCGCCCGAGTCCCTGCCCGAAATGTGGCGTCCCTATCTTATCCTCAACCCGCTCACCATCATCATCGAAAACGTGCGCGCCGTGCTGCTGTGGGGCGCGATGCCCGACTGGCGGATGCTGGGGTACTATACAGTGGCGGCGGCGCTTGTCATGCTGCTGGGGTTTGCGTGGTTCCAAAAGACCCGCAAAGGATTCGCGGATGTGGTGTAGGCGGAAGTTTTTATTTAATGCGCTCTTGTTTCGCTTGCCGGGTTCAGAAAATGGCGCGTCTCAGGGACAAAAAGAGAGCGCAGGAGCGCCACCCGGCCTTGAGCGCGGCGAAGCCGCCACTCATTGCGGAAGCCAGGAGGCTGGGGCAGGAGCAAACAAAACAACGTGACAATCTTGCAACAGACGCAGGGGCATTCTGGGGGTGGTTAGGATACCCCCTAAAATGGCATTGACAGGGTGAGTAGTGTTTCCCTAAAGCTATGGGCAGTGAAACTGGGCACAGGTCCTACGAGTCATGCGGAAGCGGTTGTGCAAAAGCACAGAGCGACCGGAGGACAAAGTAGAATCCTTGTCCGTTCACGACAGAGTTTTTACTTGCAATTGGTAGAGGCGAGGCTAAACTGCTCCCGCACTGCACATTGCCGGTAGGAATGTGACCCAGATTTAACTGATCAACTAACGTAAAGGTTTGAACAATGGCTGTTAAAGATTTTTCTGCACTTGCTGGTACGACCACCACGTTCTCCGGTTCGGCGGACGTATTGGCGCTTTCCGGCGATCCCTCCGGCTTCCGTTTTGACGAAGTCGGCTCTGCTGTGGTTGTTACCCGCGTCAGCGACAGCGTAGCTGTTACGCTGAGCGGCGTATCGCAAGAAGAGCTCACCACCAGCAACCTCGTTTTCAGCGGTTCTTCCGCCAGCGGGATTTTTGGTGATAACTCTTCCGGCACCTCCGCTGACAACAACCCGAACACGATCACCAACGGTAACGTAGGTATCACCGCGACCAACCTGGATCTGAACAACCTGATCTACGGTCTGGGCGGCGGCGACACCATCACCGTCGGTAACGGCAACAACGTGATTTTCGGCGGCATGGGTATCGTTGATACCACCGACGGCAACGACGTGATCAACATCGGTTCCGGTTCCAACGTAGTATATGGTAACGCCGGTGCGGACGACATCAACTTCGCCACGGTAACCGCTGCTGGTCAAACCACCTCCGTATTCGGCGGCGTCGGCAACGACTCCATCGGTACCGCGGGTGATGCTCCGGCTGGTAACCTGTACCTCGTGGGTAACGCAGACTCCGATAACATCAACGTTAGCGCCGCGACTGCAACCAGCAGCGTGACCATCTTTGGTGGTAACGGTACGGCTGACTCTACCGATGGCGCGGACACGATCGTGGCTGGTATCGGTAACGCACAGGTATACGGTAACGCGGGTAACGATTCCATCACCACCGGTGCGGTTGCTTTAAACAAAGCGCAAAGCATCTATGGCGGTCTGGGTAACGATACCGTTACCGCTGGCGCGCTGGTTTCCGGTTCTTCCGTGGTTGCTTTCGGTAGCGAAGGCACCGATACCCTGACCTTCAACGCAGCTCTGGCTGGCAGCAGCATCACCCTGTACGGCGGTACCGGCACGGCCGATTCCACCGATGGTGCGGATGTGATTTCTACCGGTGCGGGTAACGCCCTGGTATATGCCAACGCAGGTAACGACAGCGTGACCATCGCAACGGGTACGGCGGTTGCCGCTTCCAACCAGCAGACCGTTTACCTGGGTCTGGGCGATGACAGCATCGGCACCTTCACGGGTGTTGTGGCTGGTTCGCTGACCATTTACGGTAACGAAGGCGCTGACAGCATCGTTGACGCTTCCGCTTCCGCTCACTCTGGCTTCATCACCGTTGACGGTGGCGATGGCGCAGACATCATCACCATGGCAGGTGCACACACCGCTGCTGGTTCCACCTCGATCGTAGGCGGCGCAGGCAACGATACCATCACCATCGGTGCATATGTTGGTGCAGTAACCATTCAGGCCGGTGACGATGTGGATACGGTTGTAACCGGTGCATTGGCGAACGCTGCTACTGCTAAGGCCTATATCGATCTGGGTGCTGGCGCGGATGCCATTACCCTGGGTGCCCATGGCGCTGCTTCGCTCACCACCATTCTGGGCGGTGAAGGCAACGACTCCATCAACGGTGCGGCTTCCAACGGTGCGACCACGATCGATGCCGGTGCTGGTACCGACACTGTTGTGGGCGGTTCCATTCAGGACAGCATCTCCGGTGGTGACGGTGCAGACAGCATCTCCGGTGCAAACGGTAACGACACCCTCGACGGTGGCGCGGACAACGACACCCTGCTGGGTGGCGCTGGTACCGACAGCATCGTAGGTGGCGCTGGTACCGACAGCATCGTAGGTGGTGCGGGTGCCGACACCATGACCGGTGGCGACGGTGCGGATACGTTCGTATACGCAACGGCAACCGATGGTCCGAACGACAAAATCATGGATTTCGTCTCCGGTACCGACAAGTACGATACCGACTTTGCTCCGACCGGTGGCAACTTCACTGTCAACAGCCAGGCGGTTAACACCGGTGGCGCGCTGGCAATTGCTACGACGGCTGGTAACGCAGGTGTCCTGAAACTGACGGGCGTCACCATGACGGAAGCTACGGCAACCGGTATCACCGCTGGTAACAGTGCTGGTCTGGCCGCTGCGATTTCCAACGGTACGATCACCTGCTCCGCAGTAAGCCACAAAGTGATGGTGGCTCTGGTTACGGCAACCGATACCTTCCTCTTTGAGGTAACGGAATCCGGTGCGAACACCGCACTGACGGATGCAGCCGATACCTGGACGCTGGCAGCGATCTTTGACAATGCTGCGTCGCTGGCTACCGGCGACATCATCTAAGCTCTCGCTTAGAGTCCAAAAGACTGGGGGCGGTTCTTCGGAGCCGCCCCTTTCTTTTTGTGCTGTATTGCGCGCTGACTTGTCCCTGGCGTAGCCAGAGTGCGAAGCAATCCAGAATTGTCTTCTGCAAGATGGATTGCTTCGTCGCGCAAATGCTTCCCGCAATGACGAAAACTTCTGAGGCTCAAATATTTTTCCCCTCAAAGCCATTGCAATTACTTAGTCCACCCCCTACATAGGAAAGGCAAAATTCAAGAAAGCCTCAGCCTATGCAGCAAGCCATCGACTTAAAGGAAATCCTCCTGCGCACCCGGCGCACCTTATGGTATGGAGGAGCATTCAGCCTGGCGAGCAACCTCCTCATGCTCTTGCTGCCTATTTATTCTCTGCAGGTACTTGACCGCGTCATCTCCAGCCGCAGCGTGGAAACACTGATTATGTTTACCATTATCGTAGTGATTGGGATCATCTGCTACGGCGTTTTTACGGCATTGCGCACCTCGTTGCTTAGTGGGGTAACAGAGTGGCTGGACTATAAACTGGCACCTTCCCTGATTTCCTATTCCATTACCCGAAGTTCTCTGGGAGTGGTGTCTCAGGCGGGGGCATCTCTGCGTGATCTCGCTACTATTAAGGGGTTTATCGCAGGCGGTGGCGTTACCACCATGCTGGACGCGCCATGGTCACTGATTTTTATTTTTGTGATCTATATGATTAGTCCCGTGCTGGGGCTGATTACTGTGGGCGGTATTATCCTCATGCTCTGTTTTGCCCTCATCAACGAATATACCACGCGCACTCCGGTGAAGCGTTCCATTAACCTCTCCAATCGTAGTCAGAATTTTGCGGACGTTGCCTGCCGTAACGCGGAAGCGATTGAATCTATGGGAATGATGGAGAACATTATCACCTTGTGGAAGGAAAACTACCTCGATGCCACGGCCATGCAGAAACAAGGCTCTGGACGTGCTAATATGGTGCAGACCATCTCCCGCGTGCTACGTCTTCTGGTGCAGATTTCTGTTACCGGAACAGGCGCTTTTCTCGTGTTGCAAAATGAAATGTCCGTCGGAGGGATGATCGCCGGGTCGATTCTTGTAGGGCGCGCCATGGCACCGTTTGAGGGGGCGATTATGCTCTGGAAAAACTGGATATCCACACGCGATGCTTATACTCGTCTTAACGAGTCGCTACAAGCCAACCAGTCGCTGGAGCGAGGCACTTTACCTCTGCCAGCGCCGGAAGGCCGCCTGAGTGTGGAGACGTTAATTTATACCCCGCCGCGTTCTGCCCCTATCATCAAGGGGATAAATTTTTCTATGGAAGCAGGAGAGGCCATTGGCATCATTGGCCCCAGTGCTGCCGGGAAATCAACGCTTGCGAAGCTGATTATCGGCCTGTTGCCTCCTACGCATGGCACAGTGCGACTGGATGGCATGGAGACATTCAAATGGAGCCGTGCCAATTTCGGACAATATGTGGGCTACTTGCCGCAGAACGTGGATTTGTTTCCAGGCACCATTAAGGACAATATTGCGCGCATGGATAAATCCGCCTCAATGGAGGAGGTGGTAGAAGCCGCCCGGCGCGCTCATGTTCACGAGATGATTCTGCGTTTGCCCAGCGGGTATGAAACGGAATGCGGAATGGGGAACCTGGGATTGTCGCCCGGCCAGCGGCAACGCATAGGTCTGGCGCGTGCGCTCTATGGCAATCCACGTTTTATCGTGCTGGATGAACCCAACTTGAACCTGGATGGTGACGGGGAACGCGCCTTAATTGAAGCCCTGGTAGATCTCAAACGCCGAAGAATCAGCCTCATTGTGGTGGCTCACCGCCCCACTATTGTTTCCGTGGTGGACAAACTGCTGGTGATGAAAGGCGGGCTCATTGAGCGTTATGGCCCCAAGGACGACATTTTAAAGGCGTATACAGCGCCCCAGACTCCACAAAACAATCCGCCGCAACAGGGCGCGCAAGCTTCTGCGTAAGGAAAAATCATGAGCAACCAATTGACCATTAGAAAATTACGTCAGATCATTCCGGTATTGCATCGGGTAGTGAACGGGGTGGATTATCTCAGCGGAAGGCTGGTGCCTAGGGTGACGGCAGCGGAAGGAATGGAAACACCGGATGCTATTGTGCGGCCTACCTTGCTGGTGGGAATGTGGCTTGTGCTGATTATTTTTGGCGTGTTCGGTGTATGGGCTTCTTTGGCTCCTATCAAAAGTGCGGCGATTACAACGGGTCAGGTGGTGCTGGATTCCAACCGGAAGACGATTCAGCATTTAGAGGGCGGTATTATTGCGGAGATATATGTTCGTGAAGGGGATATGGTCAAGGAAGGTGATCCTCTGGTGAGGCTGGATGGCACCGCTTCGAAGGCGCGACTGGATCTCTATACGGCGCAGAGTATCGCGGCACGCGCACTGGAGGCGCGTTTGCTGGCGGAGCGCGATGGCAAGCCCACCGTGGAGTTTCCAAAAGACCTGGTGGAACAGAAAGAGTCCAACCCTGTGGTCAAAGATAATCTGGACAGTCAGCGCCGCTTGTTTAAAACCCGCCGCAAGAATCTTGAAGGCGGGCTGGCCGTGCTGCAACAGAAATCCGAACAATATAAACAGGAGATTGAGGGTCTTAAGTCCCAGCAAGTCTCCGCTACGCAGCAGATCAAACTGCTGGATGAAGAAATTGTAGGTGTGAAAAAACTCTATGACCAGGGAAACGCGCTGAAAGCTCGTCTGCTCGCATTGCAGCGCAACCGATCCGCGCTGGACGGGCAACGCGGCCAGTATATTTCAGAAATTTCCAAAGTGCAGCAGGCGATTGCGGAAACGGAAATTTCCATGATTAACGCCAAGAATGATTTTCTCAATAAAGTGGTGAGCGATCTGAAAGATGCCCAGGAACAGGTGGCCAATCTGGAAGAGCAAATCCGCGCCAGTGCCGACACGGCCACGCGCACCATGATTACCGCTCCCATTGGCGGGCAGGTGACGGGTCTGAAAGTGCATACGATCGGCGGGGTCATCGCTCCCCATGAGGCCATTATGGATATTGTGCCTCAGGACGATAAGCTGATTGTCGAGTCGAAGGTGAGAATCGAGGATATTGACGTAGTGCGCCCCGGTCTCAAGGCGGAGGTGCGGCTGAGCGCGTACCGCTCCCGGTATGTTCCGCTTCTCAAAGGCAAGGTGGTATATGTTTCCGGGGATCGTTTCACGGACGAGCGTAGCGGGATGCCTTATTACACAGCGCGGATTGAGATTGATCTCGATGAACTGAAGGATCTGGATGATGTAAAATTATATCCCGGGATGCCTGCGGAGGCGATGATTGTCACGGGTGCGCGCAGTTTCCTGAGTTATTTGCTCAACCCCATTCAGATGTCCATGAACCGCGCCTTCCGCGAAGAATAAGCGTAGAAGGCAGAAGGCGGCGTCATGCCGAAGGGGACAAAGGCGAACGGCGTGAGGCGGGATTATGGCTTCAGGCCAAGACCCAGCGGCTTCCAGATCAAAGGCGGCTGATCCAATTGATCTATCTGAAAATTATTTACCACCGGCGCTTGCTGCTGCACCTGGGTCTGGGGAAGATCCGGCGCTTTGGCACGCCCCTTTTCTCCCGGCTTGGGATAAATAATGGAGACTTTTTCCACCCGGCTGGGATTGTCGTAATCGTAGCGATGCGCCACGGCGGTGAGATCAAACCCATCGGCGCTGACGGTGATGCTGCAAAACCCCGCTTCGCGTAGCGCCATACTTAAGGATTCACAGGTAAATCCCGTGCGATGCGCGAACTGGTGCAGGCCTTTTTCCAGATTCTTGCTGTACCCGTAGAGTACGTCATGCGCAGTGACCTCGCCCGCGGGCGATTTATACAGCACCTCATTAGGGCGGTTATGGGCGAAATAGATGGCCGCCGCCTGCGCGTCGGGCACCGTAAGCGCCAGCATCCCTTCATCCTTGAGAGCCCGAAAGGCTTTTTGCAGCATGGCTTCCGCGACATGAGGATAGAGGCGGTGCAAAAGATGCGGCGCCCAGATGGCGTCAAACGTTCCCGCCTCCACGCCTTTGAGATCCGTGACGTGGCTTTGCAGATCAGGGCGTACACCCGCATCGGGATCCAGGCGCACCCATTCCCACGCATCCGGCTTAAACCCGGGATGCAGGCGGTCGGCGCGTGCTGAAGAAATGCCCAGATACAGGACTTTCTTTTTCACCGCAGGCGTATCGGCGGAGGTCGAGAGCTTAGGCTCGGAGTGCCGCGGCGCGTTTTGATTTTTGGAGGCAGTTTTGGCCATAATTGATGGTTTCCTCATCATAGAGTTCCAGTATTTTCTGATGCGTCGGCGGGGGGAAATTACGCGCCGCGACATCTTTCACCAAGTCCACATGCAGGGGAAGCAATTTGCTGATAGCGAATTTATCGACCACCGTTTGGCGGGCGTTGGTGCGCATTTCCTGCATTTTGTCTTTATGCTCCAGAATGCTGATGACTTTGGCGGCGACATCTTCAGGGGAGAAGAAATCCGCAAGCAATCCATTATGCCCATCGCGCACCACCTCTTCGACGGGCGCCGTGCGGGAACCCACCAGCGCCACGCCGGTAGACATAGCCTCCAGCATGGACCAGGAAAGCACAAACGGGTAGGTGAGGTAAATATGGGCGGAAGAGACGCGGAACAGGTCAATAAGGTTGGCGTAGGAGATGTTTCCCGTAAAATGGATACGTTCCTTGTCCAGCGTCACCTGCTCCATCATGATATGGCGCCAGGTTTTTCCCTTGGGAAGTTTACGGCCATAGCTGACATCATCCGCTCCCACCGCCACAATCTGGCAATTGGGACGCTCTTTATGGAGTATCTCCGCGGCCTTCATGAAGGTGGGGAAGCCGCGGTAAGGTTCAAAGTTGCGGGCGATGTAGGTAATGATCTCATCCTTCCGCCCGATCTTTTTACCCCGTGTCAGTTCGATGGTGGTATCCTCTTTGGGGGTACAATACTCCGTATCCACCCCGTCATGCAGCACGGAAATACGGTTCTGGAAAGGCTCCGGATGCAGGCTGTGCTGCCAGAAGGTGGGAGAGACGCCCCAGTCCGCGCATTCCAGATTCAGCAAATTGGTCAGGTTCTTGGTGCGTACACGCGCTGCATCATCCAGCCCGGAAGGGAAGGAAGGGTCAAAATTCACATCCACGCCATGGCTATGGTAGTAAAACTCAAAGAAGCTCAGCAGCGGCACCTCGGGATACACATCCTTGATATAGAGCGTATCACCCCACCCCGGATGCGCGACCACCACGTCGGGAACGAACCCTTCCTCGTCACGCAGCTTCCGGCAGGCGCGCCAGACCTCCTGGCCTTGAATAATCGCCCGCTCCAGGCCGATAATATAATGATGAACCCCAGGGGTAGGCTCGCGCCGGGTTTTATACTCCACCTTATGCACGCCCGGAATATTGGCGGATTTCGGCTTGGTGAGGAAAACCACGACATTCTTCGGATCTTCGGCGAAGCTACGGCAAAGATATTTATATTGTCCAGGCATATTCTGGTGAACAAACAGTATCTTCATACATCCCACTATCATGATATTTGCGCCTTTCCTAGCATATTGCAGGGCCGGCTTCTATAAAAAACCAGTGCATTCTGCCAAGAAAAATTAACCAATTTTTATTTTGGTGCCGCTACTATCAATAGACTTACACACCAGGAGATGCTATGCGCCAGCTTTTTACAGCCCGGGAGACGCTCAACTCACCAGAAGATGGATATAGAGTATCGGCGCGCTTTGAGGGAATGTTGCTGACCAAAGCACAGGCATTTTCTCCTACCAGTTCTTCCGTAGCAGCTATAATAGACGATATCTCCTGGGGCGGTTCCTCGGGGTCGCCTGCGACGGTGGCGTATAGTTTCAGCAAGATTTCCACTCACGGAGGCACGTTATTCGGCTCGGAGGCTCAAACCGCGGCGCTGCAGGTGATGCAGCATTTCTCGGATGTCGCCAATATCACTTTCAACAATACCAGTTCCGTAACGGCCGATCTGGCTTTTTCTCAGGCAGGCATGGCCTCCGGAACGCTGGGTCTGACCTATACTTCTTATTCCGGCGCGTCGATTGCTTCCGCCGAAGTGCAGCTTACCAGTAATTATACCTCTAATTTTGGCGCGGGTAACGACGCCTACCTTACCTTGCTGCATGAGCTAGGACATGCGGTTGGTTTCAAACATCCCGGCAACTATAGCGGCAGCGAAACGGCGCCTTTTCTGTCCTCTGCGGAAGACACCAATGACGCCTCTGTAATGTCTTACAATTCAGGCACCTATGCCACGTTCTCCACCCCGCCGCAAACATTGATGATCTATGATATTGCGGCGTTGCAGTTTCTCTACGGTGCCAATAGCAGCTATCACTCCGGAGACAATGGCTACAGTTTTGACGGTTCCGGCATGATCCAAACCATTTGGGACGGGGGCGGCTCGGGCGATATGATTTCCGCGCAGTCCTATACTGCCGGGGCGAATACGACGATTGATTTGCGGGAAGGGCTTTCCAACATCACCCATATCGGCAATGACCATGTCTGGATTGCGGTGGGTGCCAATATCGAGCGGGCGGAAGGCAGCAACGGTGCGGATACGATCTACGGCAACAGCCTGGCCAATACGCTGTTTGGCATGTCCGGCGCGGATATCTCCTACGGGGGCGAAGGGGCGGATACGATTTACGGCGGCACCGGCATCGTCAGCCCGGTGGATGGCGACGACCAGATTTTTGGGGAAGGCGGCAGCGACTATCTCTACGGCAATGGCGGCAATGATACGATTTACGGCGGCACCGGCATCGCCGATCCCAACGATGCGGCGGATACGATTTACGGCGGGGGCGGCAGCGACGCCGTCTATGGCAATGGGGGCGATGATTCGCTCTCCGGCGGCGGCTCGGCGGTAGACCCTAACGATGCTTCGGATACCGTGTATGGCGGGGGCGGCGCGGATACGATTTACGGCAACGGCGGCAATGACTTCCTGTTTGGCGGCGGCTCCACCGTGGATCCCAACGATGCGGCGGATCTGATCTATGCGGGCGTGGGAGATGATTCCATCCTCGGCAATGGCGGCAATGACACGATTTACGGCAATGAAGGGAACGACACGATGCAGGCCGGGGTAGGCGACGATGTCTATGCCTTTGGGAATGATAGCGGCGTGGATTTAATCCAGCTTTTCGACAATCCGGGCGCTGGGGCTGGCGATGTTATCCAGTTGCTTGCCAACCTGAACGGATCGGGTATTCATTCCGCTACCGATGCGCTGGCGCATGTTACTTACGCCAATAACCAGGCGATCATCGACCTGTCCGGCGGCAATACCATTACCATCGACGGTATTGCAAGCGGCGCATTGACGGTAGAGGATTTCCTCATCCTGGCTTAATACACAAACTGCTCTTTAATCATCCGCTCTTCGAGGTTATGCTCCGCATCGAAAAGCAGGGTAAGCGAGATTTTTGGCTGTTCGTTGATGTTCACCGATACGACATCGCGGATTTCGGTAAAATCCGCCACGGCGCTGACGGGGCGTTTTTCCGGCTCCAATATCTCAAAGGTAACGTTCGCTTCGCGTTCCAGCAAGGCTCCGCGCCAGCGCCGCGGGCGGAAAGGCGCCAGCGGCGTGAGTGCGAGCAAATTGCCGCGAAGCGGAATAATCGGCCCGCCTGCCGAGAAATTATAGGCGGTGCTCCCCGCCGGGGTGGAAACAAGAATGCCGTCACAGATCAATTCCTGCAGCCGCACCACATGGTCGATCGCCACCCGGACTTTCGCCGCCTGCCTGCTTTCGCGGAAGAGCGAGACTTCATTGATGGCCAGCGCCTCAATCTCCTTGCCATTGAGGCAGCGCGCATACATGGAAAGAGGGTGCAGGGTGGTGGCACGCGCATTGATAATGCGTTCGGGCAGGTTCTCAGCGGAATAATCGTTGAGCAGGAACCCCACCGTCCCGCAATTCATGCCGTAAATGGGTGTTTTGCGTTCCATGAACCGGTGGAGCATTTGCAGCATAAACCCATCCCCGCCTAAAACGACGATGACATCGACCCCGGTGCGCTTATTGGCCAGATCAATGACGCCGTAACGGCGGGTGAGTTCGACGAGGGCTTCCTGCGCTTTTGCGGAATCGTCCGCGATACATCCGATGCGATCAATTTTCATGGTAGCTTTAACTTTCTTAACTTCGTAATGTGAATACATCTTTACCCAGCATAACGCAACATGGCACGCCACACCCAAGAAAATTTCCCTGTCGCCTCTGTACTGCTTCCGCGCAGGGCGCAAGAAGGCGTGTTGGCGCTCTATGCATTTGCGCGAGGGGCGGACGATCTGGCGGACGACCCTGCCGTCCTCCCGGCACGGCGGGAACAGGCGCTACGGGCGCTGGATACGGCATTGCAGGATACGGCGGGCACCGTGCCCCCCTGGACGGCGGCGTATGTAGCGTTATGCCGGGAGGGGAAATGCGATATTCGCGATGGCCGCGACTTACTGCGCGCTTTTATCCAGGATCAGCGGGAGACACGGTGCGCCGACTGGGAGGCGATGCTGGATTATTGCCGTTATTCCGCCTATCCGGTGGGACGGAGCTTTCTTTCTCTGTGTGGGGAGGAAGAGGCGACAAAAGACGCTTTATTTGCGCTGTGCGCCTGCCTGCAGATCGTGAACCATATACAGGATATCCGTCCGGATTACACGGAGTTAGGGCGCATCTATCTTCCCGGAGACTGGCTGAGGGAGGCGGGGGTGGAGGAAGAGGATGTGGGAAAAGACGAATGCAGCCCCGGACTGCGTCAGGTGATCGACCGTGTGTTAGACGCCTTGGTTCCCTGGCTGGAACAGGCGCACAGCCTGCCCGCTCAACTGAAGTCGCGGCGGCTGCGGGCGGAGCTGCGATGGGTATTGGCCGTGCTGCGTCAGTTGCATCGCAGGCTGAAGAGGCAGGATCCGCTGGCGCGGCGTGTTCGCCCCGGATTCTCAGGCAAAGTAGGGGCGCTGCTGTGTTCTTTTCTTCCCTTCTCCTCTCCCAGTTCATTTTACTGGCCGATGCGACTGGCAGGCAAACAGCAGCAGCGGGCGTTGTTCGCGCTCCATCGTTTTCTGCGTGCGATGGATCACGCGACAGACAGGGTAGGGGCGGATCAACGTGCCCTGGCTCTCTGGCGCGAAGAATGCGCCCTGTTGCGCCAGCAGAAGGCCGCGACAGCGGAAGGGAAGGCGCTCCTGCCCCATATTGTGCGTTTTGGCCTGAATGTGGATCATCTGGAAGAGGTGCTTAAGGGGTGCGGGATGGATATAGAAGGTCAGACCCACCAGCCTTCGGCTTCTACCCTGGCGCTTTATTGTCAACGGGTGGCCGTGGCGCCGGGCAGGCTGGTGCTGGCAATTCTGGGGCAAAACGGAGAAACGGCCACGGCGCTTGCGCACGCCCTGGGACAGGCATTTCAGCGCACGAATATCATGCGGGATGAAAAAGAGGATGCGGCGCTGGGGCGAACATACTTCCCGCCGCTGCGCCGAAGGGAATTCATGGAGGAGACGGAGGCCTATTTCCGGCAGGCCGACAGATTGCTCCTGGCAATGGAGACAAGGAAACTGTTGCCGGTACTATTGATGCGGGACGTTTACTGGCGTTTGTTCCTGCGGCTACGCGCCCGGAAAACACCCCCTGCCCCGTACGGCCTGTTACCCTGGCTGCTTACCCGGCGCCTGTTCTATTGCCTGCGCGGCATCTAAAAACGAAAAGAGGGGGCGAGAAGCCCCCTCTTCCGTATTTAATAATCAAGTAAATCCTAGTGGTTCAGCTTGATTTCAACGCGACGGTCGCGCCACAGGCAGGCTTTCAGCTCTGCGCCTTTTACGCCGGAGCAATCCGACTGGGGCGCATCTTCGCCGAAGCCGCGCACCATGACCTTGCCGGTATCTACGCCGCGGGAGGAAAGATATTGTTCAACCGCTTCCGCACGACGCATGGACAAGCGGTAGTTGTAGTCGTTGGAGCCGATCATATCGGCGAAACCGATAATATCGACCGTACCGTTGTTTTTAATGGCATCGATGATGTCGTCCAGCTTGGCATAGGCTTCCGCCGTCAGCACCGCGCTGTCGAAGCCGAAGTAAATGGCGATATTTTCGCCCGTGCATTCATTGGATGCGGCATCCCATTTGGTGATAACGCAATTGCCAAAGGTGTTTTTCACGATATGGGCATTCGTATCATGCACCACTTTTTTCATTTCGCTGTCAGCGCCAGCATTGGAAACAGAAGCAAACGCGAGTGTTGCGCTTGCCAGCAAAGTAAACATCACAGATTTTTTCATGGTTAAAATCCCTACCCGGTTGATTGGTCATACAAAAAATTGGCTACACACAGGCTGTCCGTAAATGCGCGGAAAAACCAGTATATTAGGGGGTACTATAACAAAAGAGGAAAAAGAAGCACAGCATCTTTCCGCACTTTTCCATCTCCACCCTCCTCCAAATGCGGCGCCCCTGTCCTTCGCCATCTTCAGGACGGAAGGGGAAGGGGCGCGGGCACCGGTCGCGTGACGCATCCATGTTTTGGCAACACCATGTTATTAAACAAACAAATGACATATTGCGGGCGGGACGCACCCCCGGGTTTCACCCGGAAAATCCATGTTGCAGTTTTACATCATGGGGGGCGAATTCACTGTGGGTTGCGACGCTTCTTTTTCCAGCTGCGTACATTTTGATTGTGTTGACGCAGGTCTTTGGCGAAGCGATGCCCCCCTTCCCCGTCCGCGACAAAATACAACTCATCCGTGACCGGTGCGTGCAGTACGGCCTCGAGGGAGGCTTTGCCCGGGTTGGCAATGGAGCCGGGAGGCAGGGCGGGGATAAGGTAGGTATTATAAGCGGTGGGGGTAGCCAGGTCTTTTTTCAAAATCCGCGCAGGTTTCTCCCCTCTTTGCTGCCAGAGTCCGTAAATGACGGTGGGATCCGACTGCAGCTTCATGCCGATCTTCAGGCGATTGAGGAATACGGCGGCCACACGCGGGCGCTCGTCGGGCACGCCGGTTTCTTTCTCTACAATAGAGGCGAGTATGACAGCGTCATCCGGCGTGGAAAGGGGGAGTCCTTCCCGTCGTTCCGCCCAGAGCTTCTTCAGGGTTTCCGTCATGGCGTTGCGCATTCGCTGCAAAAGGGAGGAACGACTGTCGCCCCGCACGAAATTATAGGTCTCCGGCAACAGCGTTCCTTCTTCAACGGTCGCCGGAAGAGAACCTGTCAGCGCCTCTTCCGCAGCAAGAATAGCAAGAATTTCCGCGGATGTCAGGCCTTCGGGGAGGGTGACGCTATGGACGATGACATCCCCCGCAATCAGTTTCTCCGCCACTTGCTTCGGAGAAGCTCCGGCCGGGAAAATATATTCCCCTGCTTTGAAATTGCGTTGCTGGTTTAAGAGAAATATTTTTCCCATGAACAGTTCCGGCTGCGTGATAACCCCTTCACCGGCAAGCATCCGGGTGATGTTCTTAAATCCCGTACCCGTGGGAATGGTCAGCGTAAGAGGCTGGGCAAGAGGGCCTGGCCGGGCGTAGTAGCGATCAGCATATACATAAAGAATCCCCGCTCCCGCTGCCAGCAGGCAGAGAAGGAGCAGAAATCTACGCAACCATTTCATGAACGCTTACATACGGCGCAGGATGAGAGAGGCATTGGTGCCGCCAAAGCCGAAGGAATTGGACAGCACCACGTCCACTTTCTTTTCCTTCGCGGTGTGGGGCACGAGATCGAGATCGCAATTGTCGGAGGGGTTGTCCAGATTAAGGGTAGGGGGCAGCACCCCGTGTTGCATGGCCAATAACGAGAAAATCGCCTCGACACTGCCAGCGGCGCCCAGTAAGTGGCCGATGGAGGATTTGGTGGAAGACATGGAAAGCGTATAGGCATCCTTACCGAAGAGGCGCTTGACCGCCCCCAGCTCAATTTCGTCACCCAGCGGCGTGGAGGTGCCGTGAGCGTTAATATAATCCACCTCGTCCGTGTTCAGCCCCGCTTTGGTCATCGCCATTTTCATGGAGCGGAAACCGCCATCCCCATTCTCGGCGGGAGCGGTGATATGGTAAGCATCGCCCGACAGACCGTAGCCAATCACCTCGCCGTAAATTTTTGCCCCGCGCTTTTTCGCGTGTTCGTATTCTTCCAGCACCACGACGCCTGCGCCTTCACCCATCACAAAGCCGTCCCGGCCTTTATCCCACGGGCGAGAGGCCTTCGTCGGCGTGTCATTGTACGCGGTGGAAAGCGCCCTTGCTGCTGCGAATCCGGCAATGCCCGCCCGGCAAATGGCGGCTTCCGCCCCGCCCGCGATCATAACATCGGCATCCCCGCGACGGATGATTTCCGCCCCGTCGCCAATCGCGTGCGCGCCGGTGGAACAGGCGGTAACTACAGAATGGTTGGGGCCTTTGAAGCCATAGCGGATGGAGACATGACCCGAGGTGAGGTTGATAAGGCAGGAGGGAATAAAGAACGGGCTGATGCGGCGAGGGCCTTTTTCCGCCAGCAAAAGCACGGTGGATTCCATGGTTTTAATGCCGCCGATGCCCGATCCGATAATCACCCCCGCCCGGAGTTTTTCCTCCTCGCTGAGATCGGCAACCCCTGCGTCACGCACGGCCTCTTCCGCCGCCGCGATCGAAAAATGGATAAAATCATCCACTTTCCGCTGTTCTTTGGGTTCCATGTAATGATCGGGATTAAACTCGCCCGGTGCGTTGCCACGCGGTACTTCGCCCGCCACCCGGCAGGTAATGTCGCTGACATCGCAGGCGGTGATGGGGCCAAGACCCGAGCGTCCGGCGATCAAAGCATCCCATACATGAGAAACTCCGCACCCTAACGGGGTAACCAGACCCAGACCAGTAACAACGATACGTCTCATGAGCGGCATTTCTCCGCTAGCCGCAGGTGGCGGCCAGGAATATTATGCATGTTCTTCGATGAAGCTGATGGCATCCTGAACGGTCTGGATTTTTTCCGCGGCATCGTCGGGAATCTCAACCGAGAACTCTTCTTCAAACGCCATGACCAGTTCAACCGTATCCAGGCTGTCCGCGCCAAGGTCGTCAATAAAGCTGGCTTCCGGGGTCACTTTATCTTCATCGACGCCCAGATGCTCAACCACGATTTTCTTTACCCGTGCGGCTACATCACTCATGCTTAGAACTCCTTAAGAATTAATATTATCCACGCGCCGAAGGAAAGCCGACCGCTCGTGGGGAATTGGTTTATATATGTTCCACTCGCTCCGGGAGACCGACCGCTCGTGAAACGGTTTCATCATTCGGATAGAATGGCTAGCACAGAGTGCGACAATGTGCCAATAGATTTTATAAAGTCAATTTATTTTATGTTTGTCCCCGGCTCGCGCCTTCTGGCGCGACCCATGGGACGGCGCTATCGTGCGCTCAGGGCTGGCGCGCACGTTCTGTGCGCGCTTTCTTTGCGCATCCGTCGACCACAAATGAAGGGGCTATTCCAGTTAAGGTCTAATGTTTAGCGTGTTTATACCAGTATTTAAGCTGCTTTAACAGCTGTTGATGATTGCCTCCATTGAAGCGCCACTCACACTCCTTTAGAAACCAGTAAAAATTCT
>Ga0209573_1001508_pt1 | contig 35616 bp, 40 predicted proteins | sample TNRBio252014_DNA_FD_185870 | JGI IMG/M metagenome (GOLD analysis project Ga0209573, IMG submission 185870) | Wastewater treatment Type I Accumulibacter community from EBPR Bioreactor in Madison, WI, USA - TNR Reactor_6/25/2014_ DNA (SPAdes)... | ecosystem: Engineered > Bioreactor > EBPR >...
AGGCAAGGAACCAGGCCCGGCCCATTGAGGGGGTAGCAGCAGTATGGACAAGGCAAACGATTCCGCACGCATCGTTCTGAAGCTGGACTTCGGCTTCGGCCGCGACGTCGGCCCGGGCAAGGTCCGCCTACTTGAGCTGATCGACGAATACGGCTCCATTGCCGCGGCCGGCCGGGCCATGGGCATGTCCTATCGCCGGGCCTGGCTGCTGGTCGACAGCCTGAACACCAGCTTCGCCGAGGCGGCGGTGACGACGCAGCTCGGCGGACGCGGCGGCGGCGGGGCGGCGTTGACCGAATTCGGCCGCGATCTCGCCGGCGCCTTCAGGGAGATGGAGCGGGACGCCCGCAACGCCGTCGAGGAGCGGCTGCTGGCGCTTGAAGAGGCGGTTCGCCGCGGCTTCATGGCCAGCACCGGCCGGGTGGAGGCGCGCCAGGAGGCTTAAGCCCGGCACCTCAGGCGTCGGCCGGATCGCCGGCGCCTGGCCCGTGCTTCAGCCGGCCGCGGCCGAGGCTTTGGCGGTCGAGCGCGACGGTCTTGGCGATGGCGTAGACGCTCATCCCGACGGAGAGCGCGAGCGCCTGGCATGAGCGCCGGGTGATCGCGGCGAGGATGGAGACGCCGCCACAGTCGAGGCGCAGCTCCATGCTCGCCGGGCCGCTCGCTCGGACCTGCCGGATCGTTCCCCGAAGGACGTTGAGTGCGCTCATCCCCTCTGGCGGCCGCAGCGCGACGATGACGTCACGGGCCCGGATCCTGAGGCGGACGCTCGCGCCCGGCGCGGCGTCGAGCCGCGGAATGGCGATGGTGCCGGCGCCGCTGCTCAGCAGCGACAGGTGGTGCACCTCGTCGTGGCCGATAACCTCGGCCTGGAACACCGCTCCCGCCTCTTCCTCCCCGACGATAGCGGCCAGTTCGCGCCGGCCCAGGATCTCGGCGACCGGGCCGGCGGCGGCGACGCGTCCCCCGCCGACGAGCACGACCGTGTTGGCGAGCCGGGCGACCTCGCCGATGGCGTGGCTGACGTAGACGACCGGGATGCGGCTCTCGTCGCGGAGCCGCTCGATATAGGGGAGGATCTCCTCCCTCCGGGCGGCGTCGAGGGCGGCCATGGGCTCGTCCAGCAGCAGCAGCCGCGGGCCGGCGAGCAGCGCCCGGCCGATGGCGACCCGCTGGGTCTCGCCGCCGGAAAGCCGGCTGGGGCGCCGCTCCAGCAGGTGACCGATCCCCAGGAGTGCGACGACGCGGCCGAGGTCCTCGCGCGGCAGGCCCCTCGGCGCAAACCACCGGCCGTAGAGCAGGTTGCGCCGCACGCTGAGGTGGGGAAACAGCCGCGCCTCCTGGAACACGTAGCCGATCCGCCGGCGATGCCTCGGGACGAAGCGGCCGCGGGCGGTGTCGACCAGCACCTCGCCGTCGGCGACGATGCGGCCGCGCTCGGGCCGCGAAAGGCCGGCGATCAGGTTGAGGATGGCGGTCTTGCCGCCGCCGGACGGTCCGAACAGCGCGGTCAGGCCGGGGTCGGCGCGGAAGCGGGCGTCGAGCGCGAAGCTGCCGAGGCGGTGGGAGAGGTCGACGTCGAGGGACATGGGCGCCTCAGCGCAACCGCGCCGACGCGCGCCTGGCGAGGGCCTCGGACACCAGCAACGCCGTCAGCGAAATCGCCACCGATACCAGCGACAGGCGAAGCGCCCCCGCCTCGCCGCCCGGGACCTGGGTCAGGGTGTAGATGGCGGACGGCAGCGTCTGGGTTTCGCCGGGGATGTTGGAGACGAAGGTGATGGTCGCGCCGAACTCGCCCAACGCCTTGGCGAACGAGAGGATCATCCCGGCGAGGATGCCGGGCAGGATTAGCGGCAGGGTGATGGTGGCGAAGATCCAGGCGGGGCTTGCGCCGAGGGTCCCGGCGGCGTCCTCCAGCCTGCGGTCGACCGCCTCGATGGACAGGCGGATGGCGCGGACCATCAGCGGAAAGCCCATGACCGCGCAGGCGAGCGCCGCCCCGGTCCAGCGGAAGGCGAGCACGATGCCGAAGTGCTCGGCGAGCAGCCGGCCGAGCGGGCCGTTGCGGCCGAACAGCAGCAACAGGGCGTAGCCTGTAACCACCGGCGGCAACACCAGCGGCAGGTGGACCAGGCCGTTGACCAGGGCCTTGCCCCAGAACTCGCAGCGGGCGAGCAGCATGGCGACGGCGATGCCGAGGGGCAGGCTCGCGATCATCGCCCACGTCGCCACCCGCAGGCTGAGCCGCACGGCGGTCACCTCGTCCGGGGTCAGTCCGAGCATGCCGGCGGCCCGTGACGGGTCCCCCCGCTCATTGCGTGAACCGTGACGTCGTCATTGCGAGGCGGCGAAGCCGCCGCGGCAATCCAGTTCTGGATCGCCACGCTGCGCGGCTCGCGATGACGATGTCGTAAGGCGAGGGGAATTCAACCAAGTCGAGGATCTCTAATTGGTCGCATCGCCGGTGAGGATGGAGAAGCCTTCCTTCTCGAAGTGTTCGCGCGCCTCGTCCCCGGCGAGGAACGCTGCGAACTCCTGCGCGGCAGGGTGAGCGGACGCGGCGATGACGGCGAGCGGGTAGACGATCTTCGGGTGCGCCCCGGCGGGGAACCCGTCGACGATGACGACGTTCGGCTCCGCCGCGGCGTCGGTCGCGTAGACGATGCCGAGCGGCGCCTCTCCGCGCGCGACCAGGGCCAGCGCGGCGCGGACGTTGTCGGTCTGGGCGAGGCGGCCGGCGACGTCCGACCAGGCCCCCAGCGTCTCCAGCGCAGCCTTGCCGTACTTGCCGGCGGGCACGGCCTGGGTGTTGGCCATGGCCAGCCGGCCGTCGCCCAACGCTCCCGCCAGCGGGAAGCCGGGCGCGACCGGGAGTTCCACGGGGGCGTCCGCGGGGGCGACGAGCACGAGGGTGTTGCCGAGCAGGTTCCGCCGGGTCTCGGGGCGGATCAGCCCACGCCCGGCGAGGTGGTCCATCCAGTCGAGGTCGGCGGAGATGAAGACGTCCGCCGGCGCGCCGGCCTCGATCTGCTTGGCCAGCGTCGGGCTCGCCGCGTAGGAGATGCTGGCCCGGGTTCCGGACGTCTGGGTGAAATCGGCGGCAGCGGCGTCGAGGGCGTTCTTCAGGCTGGCCGCAGCAAATACGACCAGCGGTCGCTCGTCCGCGCCTCCGGTGCCGGAAGCTTCGGCCAGGAGAGCCGCGGCGAGGGCAAGGCAAGCGAACGCTCGGGCCAGTCGTCCCATGGCACCCTTCCACCGGTCGGCCGCCCTCACCCTTCCGCTTGGCGAAGCGCCCTCTACCGCAGCGGGCGAGAGGGTCCGGGTGGAGGCAATATGGAGAAGGCGATGCAAGCCCGGGGCCGGGCGCAAGAAAAAGGGGATGCCGCGAGGCATCCCCCAGGTCGACCTAGAGCGAGGGTGAAGATCAGCGGCCGATGGCGATCTGCGCCCGCCGGTTCTGCGGCTCGGCGACGCCGTCCGCGGTCGGGATCAACAGGTTGTTCTCGCCAACGCCGTCGGTGGTGATCCGCTCGGCGTCGATGCCTTCGCCGACCATGGCGTCGGCAACCGCCTCCGCGCGCCGCTTCGACAGGCGCAGGTTGTACTGCGGCGTGCCGGTCGTGTCGGTGAAGCCGGTGACGGAGATGGGTGCGTCAGCGTTCTCGTTCGCCGAGGCGACGGCGCGGCCAATGATGTCCTGGGCCTCGGACGTCAGCCTGGCGCTGTTGAGGTCGAAGAACACCAGGTAGGTCCCCATTTCCGTCGGCACGGCGACGGGCGCCGGGCCGCCGGCGATGGCGCTCTCCACCGAAGCGATCTGCTGCTCGAAGCCGTCGCGGCAGGCGCGAACGTGTTCGGGCTGGAGGCTCTCCTCGGCCTGCTCGACCCAGCAGTCGAACAGCACCTGGGCGCGGGCGGCGGCGTCGGGCGCCGTCGTCCGGCCGTTGCCGTCGAGCGCGGCCACCAGGCGCTGGCGGGCGCTGCCCAGGTCGCCCCGGTGGCGCGAGGCGATCTTGCGGTTGGTGAAGTCGTCGGGCAGCACCAGCTGGCCCTCCGCCGACGCGCTCGAGCGGCGGGCGAAGGTGGTGGACGCGTCGACGTCGCCCTGCTTGCGTTCGGACTTCGCCAGGTCGAGGTAGTGGCGCGCCAGCGCCGACTCGAAGGCGTCGCCGGTGGCTTGCGCGGACTTGGCGTCGTCGACGTAACGGTTTGAACAGCCGGCCACGGCGACGAGCGCCAGGGCTGCGGCCATCAATTTGAATTCTTGCCTCATGAACGGCTCCTCTGGTTCCGGGCTCGGCTGAATGCGAGGCTGAAAATGCTCTCGCTCTGGACTTAGAAGTTCAAGCCGAAGCCGAACGCGTAGACGACGTTGCCGTTGTCGAAGGCTTCTCCCTCGACCACCTGCCATTCGCCATGGCCGAACATGAACGTGCTCTCGTTCAACCAGTACTTGATACCGGCCTCGGGGCCGAAGATCAGGTCGTCGTCGATGCCCTGGCCGTACTGAGCGCCGACGAAACCGCCGATGTACGGCTGGAAGGCGCCGAGCGGGGCCTGGAAATCGACGAAGGCGCGGGTGATGCCGATGAAATCGTCGCCGACGACGCCCTCGCCGAAGTTGAGGTTGGCGGTCTGGCGGACGCCGACGGGCATGAACGAGGTGACGTAGTAGCCGACGCTGCCGGTGATGCCGAAGTTGTTGTTGTCGAACTCGTCGGTGGACACGCCGCTACCAGCGAGGGTGGCTTCCCAGGAGCCGGCCCGCGGCCCGCGCGTCGGCTCGTACGGCGGGATCTGAATCCCGCTGGCGACGGAGGTGTCGCCGCCGGTACGGTCGTCGGGGTACTGTTGGGCCAGGGCCGGTGAGCACGCCAGGGCCGCGATGGGCAGCGCATAAGCGAGTTGTTTCATTGAGTTCCTCCAGTGCTGAAGCCGTCTCGGCGGCGATGGGTCGAGCCGGCGAGGGGCGCCGCTCTGGAAGGAGAGGCTAGGCACCGTGGCGTTCGCCAAATTACCTTAAGTTAATAGACGGGTGCGTTATGCGCCGTTTAGGGCAGAACGCGGCGCCCTGTTGATTATCTGCCACACCATCCTGTCACCGCCGCGCATCGCCGAGGGCCGCTCCGACCAGCGACGGCTCCGGGGCCTCCTCGGCCACCTTGCCCTCCACCGCCGGCAGCGCCGAGGGATGGATCCAGCCGTGTTCGGCGGCGTTGCGGGCGGCGGCCAGCGTCTGCGGGTCGAAGACGACCTGCGGGCCGAGGCGGGCGATCTCCTCCGCCGCCTTCAGCGCCTCGCAGTGCGGCGTGCTTCTGGAGACGTCGCGCATGTAGACCGCGAGGACCCGGCCCGGGTGGCGCTCGACGATGCCGCGGTAGATGACGGCGTCGCGCTGGCCGCTGTCGCCGATGAGGATCCACTCCAGCTCGGGGTACTGCGCGAACAGGCCTTCGATGGCGCCGGTCTTGTGCTCGTCGTGACCGACGTCGAACCAGCCGCCCGGCTCCAGGGCGAACTCGCGAAGAATGATCGGCCCGTCCGGGATGTCCTGAAGGCGGAGGTAGTCGGAGAACAGGTCGAACAGGTTCCACGGGCTGGAGGAGACGTAGAAGATCGGGTTGACCCGCTCGTCGTGGCCGCCGCAGGCGAGCGCCCGGTAGAAGGCGCCGACGCCGACGAACGGAGCACGGGTTGCCGCGCTGTTGAGCAGCACGGTGCGCACATGGCGCATGACGTTGGTGGCGCCGGTCTTGACGATGGTGTCGTCGATGTCGGAGATGACGCCGAAGCTCGCGTCCGCCGACGGCACCAGCACCTTGCCAACCGCCCGCACCGGCCCGTCGTGGCCGGTGAGCGGCTCGACCAGCTCCAGCTCGATGGAACGCCAGCCGGTGTCGACCTGGCCCACCGGCGGCGGCAGTCCGGGGATGCTGATCTCGAAGTAGCCCTCGTCGTCGGTCTCGAGCACGCGCTCGTGCTCGCCATGGCGGGCCCGGACGACGGCGCGGGGGATCTCGTCGCTCTGGTAGCGCTTGAGCATGGTGAGCAGGTTCTGCCACCGCGAGGCGGCCGGCGAGACGCCGCCGATGCGCGGGTCCTCGATGACCCGCCCGCGCAGGAACAGCCGCTCGGTGGTGCCGAAGCCGACGTAGGGGCGGATCACCGCCGGGCGCATCTTCCCACGCCGCTTCTTCGCCAGCCGCCGCAGTCGGTCCAGATGGGCGACCAAATCCGCCGCCGCCGCCGTCCACCGTCCGCCCGCCATCGCTCAGCCTCCGCTTCCCGTGCGCACCGGCATTAACGGCCGACGCGGGAAACTGCTGCACCGGCCGGGCACGGCGTCAGCCGGAGGGCAGCGGGATCGCGCCGTGCTCGTCCGGGACCAGGGGGAAGCGGCCGGACTTCCAGTCGTCCTTGGCCTGTTCGATCCGCTCGCGCGAGGCGGCGACGAAGTTCCACCAGATGTGCCGGGGCGCCTCCAGCGGCGCGCCGCCCAGTACCATCACCCGGCTTTGCGTCTCGGCGACGACGTCCGCAGGCTCGCCCTCGCGAAGAACGAGCAGGTCGCCCTCCTCGCCGCGGGTGGGACCGGCCAGCACGCTGCCGGCGACCACGTAGACCGCGCGTTCGGGGTGGTCGTCCGGGACCGGCACAGCGGCGCCCGGGGCGACGATGGCGTCGAGATAGAACAGCGGCGAGGACGCTTCTACCGGCGCCTCCTCGGCGAAGGCGGTTCCGGCGATCAGCCGCGCCACGGCGCCCTCGCCCTCGATCGTCGGCAGGCTGGCGGCGTGATGGTGCTGGAAGCTGGGCTCGACCTCGGCGGCCGCCGCCGGCAGCGCGACCCACGCCTGGACCCCGTGCAGGCGCGGTCCGGCCTGGCGGTGCTCCGGGCTCGACCTCTCGGAGTGGACGATCCCGCGCCCGGCGGTCATCCAGTTGACGGCGCCCGGGCGGATCGACTGGACGCAGCCGAGGCTGTCGCGGTGGATCAGCTCGCCCTCGAACAGGTAGGTCACCGTCGCCAGGCCGATATGCGGGTGCGGGGCCACGTCCAGGCCGCGCCGGGGCGGCAGCGCCACCGGCCCGATGTGGTCGAGGAAGATGAAGGGGCCGACCATCCTCAGCCGCGACGACGGCAGGATGCGGCGGATGGCGACGCCGGCGAGCTCGTGCGCCCGGCCGGAAATGACCAGATCGACCGGGGCATCCCCCGAGCCGTCCCCGCGGCCGTCTCCCGGGCCGTCTCCCGGGCCGTCTCCCGCCGCCGCGTTCGGCTGCTCGCTCATCGGCGTTGTCCTCCCTCGCGTCCCGAAGCTCCTTGGCCGGGGGGATCATGGCACAGGCGGAAAGACGGGCGAAAGCCGGATCGCCTCAGGCGTGCCTCAGGTGCGGGCGCTGCCGGCGGGCGTCACGATGCGCCATTCGAGCTGGCGGCGATGGCGAAGCAGGCCCGCTTCCACGCGGACGAAGGCGAGGCTCTTGCGGTCGTAGCCGGCAAGATCGATGCCGACGACGCCAGCGAGGTCGGTGACGATCGGCAGCGGCGCTGGATCGGCCTTTTCCCAGAACGGGCGGAGTTCGCGGAGGAAGATGTTGGCCGTGACCGGGCCGATGCCGTAGATGGCCTTGAGCCGCGCCTCGAGGTCGGCCGGGTCGGCGGCGGCCTCGTGCAGCGCCGAGACGCGGCCGCCGTACGCCTCGCCGATGGTGTGGCAGGCGCGGAGGATCTGGTCGACCTTGCGGTTGTCGTAGCGGACGTAGCCGCCGCGGCGCATGACGGGGTTGATCAGGTGCTCGCGGCCGGCGGCGATGATCGCGCCTGGAGACAGCAGCCCGGCTCCGGCAAAGACGGCGTAGGTGCGCTCGGCGATGCTTTCGGCGATCCGGCCGCCATAGAGCTGGCTGGCGAGGAACCAGGCGAACGCCAGTTCGTCCGCGCCGCCGGCGAGATCGATCCCGAGTGCCTCGGAGTAGAGCCGGCTTTGTTCGAGATCCTCTCGGGTCAGCACGACACGCCGGTTGTCTCCGAAGTTCGCAATGTCCGCAGTGCGGGCATCTGCTTACATATCATGCCGGCGCCGGGCGCGGACGAGCAAAAAAGCCGCATCCGCAGCTCCTATCCGCTTGTACGTGCGTTGCTGACGACGCGGAGAAAGCCCGGACGTAAGCCTAGACGGCGACGAAGCCGTCGAGGGCGGAGGCCCTCCTGTCGAAGCTCGCTGTCTTCTCCGCGCCCAGCGACCGATTGGTCCGGCCGAGCAGGCAGTCGGCAAAGTCGGCGCCGCCGATGCGGTAGTCCTTAAGCGCAATCCAGGCCTCGGCAGCGTTCTCGACGGCGAACACCTCGGTGCGGAGAATGCCCTCGAGGATGCCGGCAACCTGCGCGCGGCTGTATCCGTAGCCGCGGCCGAGCACCCAGGCCGCCTCGACGAGGACGATGCGGTTGATCAGGCAGCGCTCCTCGGGAGAGCGGGTCGCCTCGACGAGCAATCGGCCGCCGCCGCTTGCACCTCGTCATCGCGAAGCAGCAGCCGCAGTCGCACGTTCGTGTCGAGCCCAATCAACACCGACGCGACCGTTCGGCGGCATGGGCCGCGGCGACCCGCTCCATCTCATCAAGGCTGAGGGCGCGTGGCGGCGGCGGGATCACGCGCTTCAACTCCGCCAGCGTCAGTGTCGCCGGGATCATCAGCGCCGTGCCGTCGTCCTGCACGACGAACTCGACGCGGTTTCCGGGCCCGAGGCGCAGCCGGTCCCGCACGGCCTTCGGGATGGTCGTCTGGCCCTTCGTCGTGATCGTCGCCGTGGGCATGGCGGCTGTTCCTTGACTGCTCCCTTAATCCTTAAAGGAGCGGCCGGGGTCATCTCGCAACGGCGCTGCGCGGGTGGCTTTGCCGGCCGGAGAGGATGCGTGTATTGTCGCCGCCTTGCGGGACGGGAAGACGGACGGCATGAGCATGGCGCATCGGCGGACCCTCTGCGGCGTCGTCCTGGCGGCCGCGCTGGCCTCGGCCTGCGCCGGCGACGGCGCAACGACGTCGCCGACCCTGCGTAACCCCAACGCCTGGAGCTTCGCCCAAGGGATCATGAACCGGGGGCCAATGCTGGTGGAGGTTCGCGGCGAACCCTACGGAAGCGACCCGCAGGTGGTCGGCGAGACCGTCGCCAGGGCCATGGAACGGGCGATCACCTGGAGCGCCGGCGCGCGCTTCACGCCGAGAAAGGAAGAGGCGGCGAGCCCCAGCTTCCGGGTGGTGACCACCTTCAACGGCCCGGTCGGGCTCGGCTCCAACGAGAACTGCGCCGGCGGTGGCCAGGGCGGCGGACCGCTCCCCGAGGGCCAGGTCCGGATGCTGATGACGTTCTGCGACGGCGCCGACGTGATCTCCAACGTCAGCGGCCACATCGGCCGGAGCACCGGCGTCGCCGACCCGGAGTTCACCGACCTCATCTACCAGGCGACGCGGGACCTGTTCCCGCCCCGCGGCTTCGACCCCCGGGGCACCGGCTTCGGTGTCGGCGTCGGGATCGGCAGTGGCGGCGGCGGCGTCGGCTGGGGCATCGGCTTCTAACCGAGACCCCCGCGTCATGTCATCGCCGTCTGCTCCGAGCTCCGGAGGCTCCGGGCGGCTCAGTCGAACGACTCGCCCTCGTTGACCCGCCGGGCGGTGCCGACGATGTCCTCGATGTCCGGGTCGCTGAGGTCGTCGAGGTGCTCCAGTGCTTCGAGGCAGTCGTCCAGGAACTCGTTCGCGGGCGGCAGGGACGACTTGATCTTGCGCGGGGCGGTCGGCTTGCTCATGTCGGGGTCCTCGTCGGGCGGTGGATTCGCGCCGCCAGATAAACAGGACTTGCCCTAGCAACCGGTTAACGAGCCCAGCGGGACAACGAAGGGAACGGTGACATGCGCTATCTGCACACGATGGTCCGCGTCCGGGATCTGGAGGAGAGCCTGGCCTTCTATCGCGACAGGCTCGGCCTGCGCGAGGTGCGCCGGATCGAGAGCGAAAAGGGCCGCTACACCCTGGTCTACCTCAGCGCGGCGAAGGACGAGGCGCGGGCGAAGGTCGAGAGCGCGCCGCTTCTGGAACTGACCTACAACTGGGACACGGAGGAGTATTCCGGCGGGCGCAACTTCGGCCACCTCGCCTTCCAGGTGGACGACATCTACGCGCTGTGCGGGGCGCTGAAGGACGCCGGGATCACCATCAACCGGCCGCCCCGCGACGGCCGCATGGCCTTCATCCGCTCGCCGGACGGCATCTCCATCGAGCTCTTGCAGGGCGGAGCCGCCCTGCCGCCGCAGGAGCCGTGGTCGAGCATGGCGAATACTGGAAGCTGGTAGCGGCGAACGAGGTCAACGGGCGGCTTCGCGCCCTCTGGTGGCGGCGCGGGCGCGGGGCGCCCGCTGCTCGCTCCTATTCGAAGTAGACGTCGTCCGGCTCGCGGTGCACGGAGCGGACGACCTCGTCCACCGCCTCGTCGCTGCAGTCGGCGAGTTCGCCGAGCGCCTCGACCCATTCGTCCAGCGAGGACCAGTCGTGGCGGTAAAGGACCCGGCGCATCTTGGCAACGTTCGGCATAACAACCTCAACACGTCGAAATTGCATCAATTATAGCTTGTTCTTGCTAAGAGTGCAGGAAAAACCCGTCGATCCGGCATTTAATTACCCGATTGGGTGCTCATACCACGAACTTTTAGCGAACACAACGCGAATCCGGTTGGCGTGGAACCGAGCCGCCGTCGCGTCGGGCATGGACCGCGCAAGCCCGCCGTGGCCGGCAGTGGCCGGCCGCGGGCAGCCGGAGCCGCGGTCAGGCGTCCGCGACGAAGGGGTTGGTTCGCCGCTCGCGACCGAAGGTCGAGGCCGGGCCGTGGCCGGGGATGAAGGTGACGTCGTCGCCCAGCGGCCAGAGCTCGCGGCGGATCGAGGCGATGAGCTCGTCGTAGCTGCCGCCGGGGAAGTCCGTCCGGCCGATGGAGCCGGCGAACAGCACGTCGCCGACCAGTGCCAGCTTCGAGGGCCCGTGGAAAAAGACGACGTGCCCCGGCGTGTGCCCCGGGCAGTGACGAACGTCGAACGTCAGCGTGCCGACGCTCACGGTATCGCCGCCCTCGAGCCAGCGGTCGGGGGTGAACGACGGAAGCGGTGCGACGCCGAACATCTGGCTCTGCTGGCCCATGGCGTCGATCCAGAACTTGTCGCCGATATGCGGCCCTTCCACCGGCAGCTTCGACTTGGCCGAGAGCTCGGCGGTGGCACCGGCGTGGTCGAGGTGGCCGTGGGTCAGGAGGATCTTCTCCAGGGTGATCTTCGCCTCGTCGACCACGGCCATGATGCGGTCGAGGTCGCCCCCCGGATCGACGACGGCGCCGCGCAGCGTTTCCTCGCACCACAAGACGGTGCAGTTCTGCTGAAAGGGCGTGACGGGAACGACGGCGTAGCGCATCACCTGGAGGCACGAACCTGGAGCTGGAGGGCACCGGCCGCCGCGCGGCCGGGTCGTTGTGCAAGCGCACAAAGACATACCACGCGGGCGGCCCAGCCGAAGCTTTTTGTTCCAGACGTGCCGCCTGGCACCACCGCCCGGCGCCACCACATCCTGGGATGCCGAGGAACGGGAGCGATGGACGAAAGCATGCGCGGGGCGGCCGGCAACGGCGTGACGACTTGGCCGGCGCGGGTGCTCCTGCTGATCGCGACATTGTTGCTGGTGTTGGGCACCGCGGCATGGCCGGCGCGGGCGTCGGAGCGGGTGAGCGCCAGCCTGGTCGCCGACACCGCGACCGTGACGCCGGGCGGCTCCTTCTGGGTAGCGTTGCGGCTCGACATCGCCGAGGGCTGGCACACCTACTGGCGCAATCCGGGCGACTCGGGCGAGCCGACGCGGATCGACTGGGAGCTGCCGGAAGGTGTCGTCGCCGGCGACATCCACTGGCCGGCGCCCGAGGCCATCCCCTACGGCCCGCTGGTCAACTTCGGCTATCACGGCACCGCCTGGCACCTGGTGACGGTCACGGTGCCCGAGGACTGGCCGGAGGATCGGCCGCTCGAGCTCCGCGCGGCGGCGAGTTGGCTCGTCTGCAAGGACATCTGCGTCCCCGAGGGCGCGGACCTCACGCTTCGGTTGCCCGCGGCCAACGTCAGCATGCCGCAGCCGGCGTCAGCGACGGTACTGGCCGCCGCGCGCGAACGCCTGCCGGCGGCCTTCGACGGCCGGGCGACGTTTGCCCCGCAGCCCGCGGGCGCGGGCGGCGAGGCGGCCGGCAATCAATTGGTCCTAACGCTGGCCGGGCTCGATCCGCCGGACGAGGTCACCGCCGCCTACTTCTTCCCCGACGCCTGGGGCGCGGTCGATCCGGTGGCGCCGCAGCGGCTGACGCGAAGCGATGGCGCCGTTCATCTTGCGACGGTGGCCGGCAGCGAGCCGCCGGGGGAGACGCTCGCCGGCGTGCTCGTCCTCGAGCCCGAGCGTGCGCCGGACGACCCGGGACGGCGGGCGGTGGTCCTCGAAGCCACTCGCGACCAAGCCGCGGCGCCGGCCGGCACGCCGGGGGCGCCCGCCTCGGCCGTCACCGTCGGCGCCGCTCCCGGGCTGTTCGTCGCCCTCGGCCTGGCGCTGCTGGGCGGCCTGATCCTCAACGTTATGCCGTGCGTGTTCCCGGTGCTGTCGATCAAGGCGATGGGCGTCCTGCGCCACGCCTCCGACCGGCGGACGCTGCGCCTGAGCGGGCTCAGCTACACGGCCGGCGTCCTCGTCTTCGTCGGCTTGGTGGCGGCGGCGCTGATCGCGCTGAAGGCCGCGGGGCAAGAGGTGGGCTGGGGCTTCCAGCTTCAATCGCCTGCATTCGTCGCGGTCATGGCCCTGCTCGTCTTCACCCTCGGCCTCAGCCTCTCCGGTGTCTTCAGCATCGGCGGCTCGGTGATGGGCTGGGGAAGCTCTTTCGCCGGCGGCGGCGGTGACGGTGGCGGTGGGGCGCGCGGCTCCTTCTTCACCGGCGCCCTGGCGGCGCTGGTGGCAACGCCCTGCACCGCGCCGTTCATGGGAGTTGCGCTGGGCTTCGCCCTGACCCAGCCGTGGCCGGTGGCGCTGGCGGTGTTCCTGGCGCTGGGCCTCGGCCTCGCCCTGCCCTACCTGGCGCTCACCTTTCTTCCGGGAACCGCCCGGCTGCTGCCGCGGCCGGGGCCGTGGATGGAGCGGGTAAAGCAGTTCCTCGCCTTCCCGCTCTACGTCACCGCTGCCTGGCTGGTCTGGGTGCTGTCGCTGCAGGCGGGCGCCGGGGCGGTGTTCGCGGTGCTGGTCGCGATGGTGCTGGCGGCCTTGGCCGCCTGGCTCCTCGACCTGGCCCAGGGGCTTGCCGGCGCCCGGCGGAGCGTCGCCGGCACGGCCTGCCTGGCCGCGGGCGTGGCCGCCGTCGCGCTGGCCGTGTGGCCGCGGGCCGGCGCGTCGCCGCTGCCGCCCACCCAGGCTGAGACCGACGCGAACCGGCCGGCGGTGGACGCGAGGCTGGCGGCGGAGCCCTTCTCCTTCGCCCGGCTGGATGCGCTCAGGGCCGAGGGCGCGCCCGTCTTCATCAACCTCACCGCCGCCTGGTGCATCACCTGCCAGGTCAACGAGCGCCTGGCGCTGTCGTCGGCGCGGGTGGCGGAGGCCTTCCGTGAGCGGGGGATCGTCTACCTCAAGGGCGACTGGACCAACCGCGACCCGGAGATCTCCCGCCTCCTCGACGGCTTCGGACGGAGCGGCGTGCCGCTCTACCTGTTCTACCCGCCGGGCTCCGACCGGCCGGAGATCCTGCCGCAGTTCCTGACCGAGTCGATCGTCATCGACGCGGTCGGGTCGCTGCCGGCCGTAGCCGGCGATACGGATCGAACGAAAGGAAGTGGATGATGTCTCGGAATACCCTCATGCCGCCGCAATGTCACGCCGTTGCCCGCCGGCTCGCCTTCACCCTGCTGCTCGCGGCGGCAACGATCGCCGGCTCGGCCTGGACCGGCCAGGCCGTCGCGGCAGCCGCCATCGGCGAGCCGGCACCGCCCTTCACCGCGAAGACCGCCGGCGGCGAGACGCGATCGCTTGCGGATTACGCCGGCAAGGTCGTGGTCCTCGAATGGACCAACCACGACTGCCCTTACGTCCGCAAACACTATGGCTCCGGCAACATGCAGGCGCTGCAAAAGGACGCGGCCGGCGACGGCGTCGTCTGGCTCACGGTGATCTCGTCGGCTCCTGGCGAGCAGGGCTACGTGCAGGGTGAGGAGGCGAAGCGCATCGCCGGGGACGCCGGGGCCCGGCCGAGCGAGATCCTGCTCGATCCGGACGGCACCGTCGGCCGTGCCTACGGCGCTAAGACGACGCCGCACATGTACGTGATCGGCCGCGACGGCCGGCTCGTCTACATGGGCGGCATCGACGACCGGCCGACGACCGACCCGGACGATATCAAGGGCGCGACCAATCACGTCGCCGCGGCCCTGGCCGACGTGGCCGCCGACCGGCCGGTGGCGTCGCCGAGCACCCGGCCCTACGGCTGCTCGGTGAAGTACCGGTCGTAGACGGCACGCTGAGCGGGTTCCTTGCCTGGGCGCTCTACCTTGCAGTGATTTTCTTCTAGGCGGCTCTGGGCACGGAGGATGTATATCTTCCTACACAAGTCCCTTGTTGCGTGTGCCCCGTTCGGGTATACAGATGACGTCCCGCGAGCGTCCATGGCGAACCGGACGTAGGGGTCAGCCCCGATCTCCGGTTCGCCTTCGACCTCCTCCCTATCCAGACTTGCGCCGCCCCTCGGGGGCGGCCTTTTTTTTGCGTCAGTGCCCGGCGTCACGGCCCGGCCGGGCCGCACGCGTCATCCTCCTCAGGAACGGAACGACAGTTCGACGCCCTTTCGGCGGAGGCTCGATCGGCCTGGGCGTTGCTCGCCGCGCGACTCCCGCAGTTCGCGCGCCCGGGCCGGACGTTGCGCCAGATCGACAGGGCGCTCTTCGCCTATGACAAGCAAAGCGCCGCCGGCGGCGGCGTATTGTGATCGCGATGTACCGGGCAGCACGCGTCGTCCCGCTTCTTCCCTTAAAAGATGTACTCGCCGGCTGCGACATACCTCCACGTGCCTTTGCCCGTTAGGCACTGGGCCGTCACAGATGCATTTCTTCCTATAAAAGTCGCTTGTTGCGTGTGCCCCGTTCGGGTATAAAGACGACGTCCCGCGAGCGTCCATGGCGAACCGGACGTAGGGGTCAGCCCCGATCTCCGGTTCGCCTTCGACCTCCTCCCTATCCAGACTTGCGCCGCCCCCTCGGGGGCGGCCTTTTTTTCGCCTTCGCGACCGTGCCGCGCGCCGGTCCGGACGATCCCGCGACGCTCGGCACGCGCAGCACGATCTTCGCGGCCGCGCCGCCGCCCGCAAGTCCCAACCCTCCCGTCTTCGTCCTCGCCCTCCTCGTAAGCCAATGAGTCTCCCGCCATCAGCGCCCGGCGTTCAGGTTGTATCCGGCCATTCAGGCTTACCTAAGGACGCTATTGCGTATAATCCAGCTAACCTGTAAGACGCATATCTTCCTACGCACAACTCTTGTGGCGTGTGCCCCGTTCGGGTATACAAATGACGTCCCGCGAGCGTCCATGCGAACCGGACGTAGGGGTCAGCCCCGATCTCCGGTTCGCTTTGACCTCCTCCCTATCCAGACTTGCGCCGCCCCCTCGGGGGCGGCCTTTTTTTGCTTCATCCCGTTCGCCACGCGCCTATCCTGCGGCGGCGCAAGAACGGGACGAGGCGCGGATGGCGGAAATCTACGTTGCGGTCAGCCGAAGCCTGCAGACCTGGGCGGGCGACGTCGGCCTCACCAAGCACCTCTACAAGCTCGGCGTTGCCGCCGACGACGGCGCCGAGGCGGCCGTGGCCAGGATGGTGGAGGAGCGCTGCGCCGGGCGCACCGACTGGAAACTCGTGCGCAAGCAGGAGGTGGAGGGGATCGACGAGCCGGCCGCCCTGGACCGGGTGGCCAAGAAGGAGATGGCGGTCGACCCCGCCTACTACCCGCAGCTCAAGGGCACGCCGGGCATCTTCAAGGTGAAGCTCACCAACGTCGAGAACCACGTTCTCGTCCGCCAGGCCCTGGCCGGCGAGCAGCCCAAGCACATCCGGATCAAGCCGACCGACTTCGCCGACTATCTCATCCGCCACGTCGGCGGCTGAGCCCTACTTCTCGATTCAGAAGGCCCCGCGCAGCGTGGAGCCAAAAATGCAAACGGCGCCGCCTCCTGGGGAAAGCAGCGCCACATCAGTTTCCGCTTCACCGGCTTGTCAGGAGCGCCGATGTAGTCGCGCGGGTCTCTTAGTCGAGGACGACGAGGTTCTCGGCCGATGACTTGCCGTTGCGGCCGGGCACGAGTTCATACTGAACCTTCTGCCCCTCGCGAAGCGTGCTCAGCCCCGCCCGCTCGAGCGCGGAAATGTGCACGAAGGCGTCCTTCGAGCCGTTGTCTGGCGCGATGAAGCCGTAGCCCTTCGCGGGGTTGAACCACTTGACTGTTCCGGTAACCATCTACTGATCCTCTTGAAGAGTAGGTTCGGCGCGGTGCCCTCCAGGGTGCAACGCGATCGGTTGAGGCATCGCGATTCTTGGGCGATAGCTAGACGGTCTTGGAACAGCCACTAGATACGCCGACGAAATCAGCAACCTTGTCCCTCGAAATAAAACATCCCGCCGCGCTGGGCAAGAACGGAAGCGGTTCGCATCGCTGCCGCTGCCCCACCCCCGCTTGGATCGGTCCCGACCCTGGGTTGCAGGTTAGTTGTGCCACAATTGGCGAAAAGAGGAAAGCGGCGCCGGGATCGACCTTCGGCGTACGCGGCAAAAACGCGCGGCCCGGGACGTCCGTGCGCCGCGGCAGGCAACTCCGCCCCCGAGCCCCCGGAAGACGGCGCGGACGGAGGCGATCGCGATCCCCGGGCTGCGCGCACGCCGCATCCGGCTTCGGCCGAGGAATGACTTTGCGCCAGGGCCGACTTGCGCTATACGTCTCGGCAGACGCAATCGCGCACGTGCCAATGCCCCACGCTAGCGGGTATGCGACGACGTAACGCGTCCTTTTAGGTCGAGCCGGTCAACCAGTGGGCCGGTGCCCTTAAGGGAGGTGGATATGGTTGACGCCCGGCGCGGTGCGACAATCAAGCTCTTCAGATTGCCCTAGGCCGGACGTGGCATAAGCCACGGGTCCCGCGCCTGCGCGGGTCGCCCCGGTCCACCCCCTGGCGCTTTCGCTCCGCGGCCGCTCCGTCCGCGGCCGGCGGATCGCGTCCGGGTTTGGGCACGGCATCCCGACGCGGCCCTGGACCGAGCACCCTTTCCCCAAGCGACCCGTGCGGCAACGCACGAAGACGCCCTTGGTGTGTCCGCGCCTGCCGGCCGGGCCGCCACCAGCCCCTCTGTCCATCGGACAGCGTTCACTGGAGGCCCCAGATTGACCCTTCCCCCCGCCATTCACGCACGCGCTCCCGGACGCATCGTCATCCTCGGTTTCGGCTCGATCGGCCAGGGCGTCCTGCCCTTGATCCTGCGTCACCTCGACGTCGCCCGCGAGCGCATCACGATCGTCAGCGCCGATGAGCATGGGCGCGGGCAGGCCGAGGCAGCCGGCGTCCGCTTCCTGGCGCAGCCGGTGACCCGCGCCAACTATCGCCAGCTTCTCGAGCCGCTGCTCGGCCCTGACGACTTCCTCGTCAACGTTTCCGTCGAGGTCTCCTCGGTGGCGCTCGTCGAGTTCTGCCGCCAGCGCGGCGCCCTCTACCTCGACACCTGCATCGAGCCCTGGGCCGGCGCCTACGTCGACCCGACGCTGAGCCCATCGCAGCGGTCGAACTACGCGCTCCGGGAGACGGCCCTGGCTTTGAAGAACGGCGCCGCCGCGCCGACGGCGGTCATCGCCCACGGCGCCAACCCCGGCCTCGTCTCCCACTTCGTCAAGCTCGCCCTGCTCGACGTCGCCCGCGGCACCGGCCGACACGTCACCAACGGCGGCACCCCGCGCTCGCGCGCCGACTGGGGAGCGCTGGCCCGGGATCTCGGCGTCAAGGTCATCCACGTCGCCGAGCGCGACACCCAGGCGGCCGACGTCGCCAAGAGGCCCGGCGAGTTCGTCAACACCTGGTCCATCGACGGCTTCGTCAGCGAGGGCTGCCAACCCGCGGAACTGGGCTGGGGCACCCACGAGAGCGTCTTCCCCGAGGACGGCGCCCGCCATGCCTTCGGCAGCGACGCCGCGATCTACCTCGAGCGGCCGGGCGCAGGCACCCGGGTGCGGACCTGGACGCCGCTGGAAGGCCCCTTCCACGGCTTCCTCGTCACCCACAACGAGTCGATCTCCATCGCCGACTACCTCACCGTGCGAAACGGCAGCGGCGTGCTCTACCGGCCGACGGTTCACTACGCCTACCACCCCTGTGACGACGCGGTGCTCTCGCTGCACGAGCTGGCCGGCAAGAACTGGCACATGCAGGGTAGCCAGCGGCTGATGATGGACGAGATCAAGAGCGGCATCGACGAGCTGGGCGTCCTGCTGATGGGCCACGACCGTGGCGCTTACTGGTTCGGCTCCAGGCTCTCCATCGACGAGGCCAGGCGCCTCGTGCCGCACAACAACGCGACCAGCCTGCAGGTCACGGTCTCCGTCCTCGCCGGCATGGTTTGGGCAATCGAGAACCCGAGGGCCGGCCTGGTCGAACCCGAGGAGCTCGATCACGACCGGATCATGGCCATCGCCCGCCCCTACCTGGGCGAGGTGGTGGGCGTCTACTCCGACTGGACCCCGCTCGTGGACCGCGGCGTCCTCTTCCCCGAGCGGATCGAGCAAGGCTGCCCCTGGCAGTTCCAGAACTTCCGCGTCTCCTGACGACCAGCCAGAGGGCGATCCCGACGATGACCAAGAAGATCAGCCGCTTCCTTGCGCAGCGACGACCGGCAACCCCCTGCCTGGTCCTCGACCTCGACATCGTCACCCAGAACTACGCCAAGCTCCGCCAGGCCATGCCTGACGCCGCCGTCTACTACGCGATGAAGGCCAATCCGGCGCCGGAGATCCTGCAGCTCCTCGCCGGCCTCGGTTCCTCGTTCGACGCCGCGTCCGTCAACGAGATCGACATGGTTCTCGCCACCGGCGCCGGGCCGGAGCGGATCTCCTTCGGCAACACGATCAAGAAGCGGACGGACATTGCCGCGGCGTATGAGCGGGGCGTGCGCCTCTACGCCTTCGACTCCTGGGCGGAGCTGGAGAAGATCGCCTCGGCGGCGCCCGGAAGCCGCGTCTTCTGCCGGATCAGCACGCCCGGCACCGGCGCCGAGTGGCCGCTGTCGCGGAAGTTCGGCTGCGAGCCGCAGACGGCGGCGGAACTGCTTCGGCTGGCGAAGACGTTCGGGCTCGAGCCCTACGGCATCTCGTTCCACGTCGGCTCGCAGCAACGCGATCCGAAGCAGTGGGACCAGGCCGTCGGCGACGCCGCGGCGCTGTTTCGCGAGCTCGACGACGACGGCGTCACCCTCGGCATGCTCAACATCGGCGGCGGCCTGCCGACCCGCTACCGCAACCGGCTGCCCAGCCTCTGTGCCTACGGCGCCGTGATCCGCCGGTCGATCCGGCGCCATTTCGGCAACCGCCAGCCGGCGGTCATCGTCGAGCCGGGGCGGCAGATGGTCGGCGACGCCGGCATCATCCAGACCGAGGTCGTGCTGATCGCCGACCGGGAGCGCACCGAGCCGCGCCGCTGGGTCTACCTCGACATCGGCAAGTTCGGCGGCCTCGCCGAGACCATCGACGAGGCCATCAAGTATCCCATCCTCAGCAGGCGACGCGGCCCCGCCGACCGGGTGGTCCTGGCCGGCCCCACCTGCGACTCCGCCGACGTGCTCTACGAGCAGAGCGACTACCGGCTGCCCCTCGACCTGCAGATCGGCGACAAGCTCGAGATCCGCTCCGCCGGCGCCTACACCACGACCTACTCCTCGATCGCCTTCAACGGCTTCGAGCCCTTGCGCTGCTACTGCATCTGACGGCGAACGTTCCCCAGGCCCTGGCGCCCGCCTTCTACCTCCCGACCGGGCTCAGCCGGAGGATCTCGCCCTCCGGCTGGTCCGTCAGGACGTAGACCGCGCCGTCCGGCCCCTGGCGGACGTTGCGGATGCGCTCGCCCAGGTCGATCCGCTCCTCGCCGGTGACCCGCTGGCCGTCGAGGTCCAAGCGGACGATCCCGCCCGAGGTCAGCCCGCCGATGAGGACGTTGCCGCGCCAGGCCGGGAAGAGGTCGCCGGTGTAGAAGGTCATGCCGGAAGGCGAGATGGCCGGGTCCCACGAGTGCACCGAGCCGGCCAGGTCGGGCCGCGATGGCGGATCGGGGATATCCACGCCCGAGTAGTGCCGGCCCCAGCTCACCAACGGCCAGCCGTAGTTGCGCCCGGCTTCGGGCACGTTCAGTTCGTCGCCGCCGCGCGGGCCGAATTCGTGCGTCCATAGGGCGCCGGTGGTCGGATGGATGGCGGCGCCCTGGACGTTGCGGTGGCCGTAGGACCAGATCTCCGGCTGGGCGTCGCTCCGGCCGACGAACGGGTTGTCGGCCGGAACCGACCCGTCGCGGTTGATGCGGAAGATCTTGCCGATGCCGCTCTTCAGGTCCTGCGCCGGGTCGAACTTGAAGCGGTCGCCCGAGGTCACGAACAGCTTCCCGTCCGGGGCGAAGGCCAGACGGCAGCCGAAATGAGCGGCGCCGCTGACCTTCGGCGCCTGCCGGAAGATCACCTGCACGTCGCCTAGGGCATCGGCGGCGGCAGACAGCGTCCCCTTGGCCACCGCCGTCGAGCCGCCGTCGCCGCCGGGCTCGGCGTAGCAGAGGTACACCAGCCGGTTCTCGGCGAATGCCGGGTCCAGGGCCACGTCGAGAAGGCCACCTTGCCCCCGGGCCAGAACCTCGGGCACGCCCTTGAGCGGCGCCGACAGGGCGTCGCCGTCGACGAGGCGCAACCTGCCTGCCCGCTCCGTCACCAGCATCCGCCGGTCCGGCAGGAAGGCGAGCCCCCAGGGATGCTCCAGGCCGCCCACCACCGGCTGGACCCGGACCGGTCCGTCCTCCGTCGCAACCGTGCGCGCCGCCGAGCCGGCGGGCTCCACAGCAACAGCCACTGCCGCAAGCAGGGCGACCGCGGGGACGATGAAGACGCGCCCCAGGCTCAGGTACCGCATGCCGACCTCCTCACCTTGAACGAGCCGTTCTAGCTCAGGTCATAGGTATTGCGGCCGGCGCGCGATCCAACCCGGGCACGGCGCCGCTATCAGCCGCCGCCGGGGCTGGCCGTCGCCGGAGCCGCGTCCGCCTGCGCCTGCGGCCGGTGCGAACGGCTGCGGATGAAGTCGTCGACCCTCGCGAACTCGCGCACCATGCTGTCGAGGGACAGGTGGTCGGCGACGTAGCGGTCGATGCGCTCGGCGAAGGCGGCTCTTGGGTCGGGATAATGGGTGAGGAACCCGCGCAGCGTCTGCAGCATCGCCTCTTCGCTATAGGAGTGCACCCGGGCGCCGGTCACGCCGTCGACCACGTAGGTGATCTCGGGATGGTGGTGCGGCCCCTGCTCGGTCCGGTCGTAGGCGACCATCGGCACGCCATAGCAGAGCGCGTGGTTCACGCCGAGCCCCGCCGCGCCGGTGATCACGCTGAGGTCGGCGGAGCCGTAGTAGGCGGCGATGCGCGACTCGTCGTAGACGGCGCCCGGCATGAAGATGCGCCGGCCCAGTTCCTCCCCGGCCTCGGCCCGCGTCCGCTCGCTGTCCGGGCCGTCGCCGACAAGGGTCAGCGCCGCCTGCGGATGGTCGGCGAGCAGGGCGCGGAAGATGCGGACGAGCCGGGGGAAGTCCTTGTCGGCGGTGATCCGGCCGACGGTGACGATGTGTGGCCGCCCCGGCGCCGCCATGGGCTCCACCTTGCCCGCGTCCGCGCGCATGGTCTCGACGTCCAGCGTGTTCGGCGCGACGAACAGCCGCTCCGGCGCCATGAACCCTGAGAGGTAGTCCCTGCCCTCGTCGCTGTAGCAGACGTGCCCGTCGGCCATGGCGCAGATCGTCGCCCGCGGCACTTGCATCAGCCGCTGGTAACGTGAGGAGAGACCGCGGGCCATATTGAAGCCGTGGGACCAGAACAGGAGCGTCGGCAAGCCGCGCAAGCGCCGCAGCAGCGGCAACTCGTAGGTCGTGTTCATCCGCATGGAGAACTCGGAGATCACCCCCGTCGGCCGGGTGTCCTCCAGGATCCGCCGGAGCGGCACCCGACACCGGTAGGGGTTCGCCGGCGACGGAAACTCGAAGTCGTACCGCCTGATGAACGGATGCTCGTCCTCGACGAGCCGGTTGAACCTGAGCGGCCCGACGTCCGGGACCCTCCTGCTCGTGGCGACCCGCCAGCCGAACTCCTGCCACAGCCGCTGGAACAGGGCGAAGCGGTAGTGCGGCACGACACGCTGGATGATGATCACATTGTGCGGCATTGAAGTTCGTCCACCCGCGAATGCTGCCAAGTAACTCGCGCCCTATCGGCGCACGGGGATGATCATGCCCGATATAGCGGCAGCCGCATTTTCTTTTATTAATGACTCGTTCCGAGTCGAGACGCAGCGATACTTGGCTCTCATTTTCGCCAGTACGGATACTTGGTGAAGCTGACGGTTCTTGCGCCTTCGCGGTTCTTGTTACCGGCAGCCTGTTGAAAATGCTTCGAAACCGCACGTGGACGACCGCCGCCGCCCGCAAATGCCGCGAAACGGCCGCCGGAAGACCGGTGCGGCGACGGAGGAATCGACTGGGATCCGCAGGCTGGGTGGGGCAACGCGCCGCCCTGCGAGGCCTCGCTGATGGTCGGCCGACGACGCCGGCGGGGCGCGCCCTGGCGCATTACCAGCCCGGGCAAGGGCGGGTCGAGGCAGAGCCCGACCCGGGGGCACGGGTTCTACGGCGGCTACGCCTGCGGCGAACCCGGCCTTGCGCCGCCGCTGCCGCTTGGACTACCGGGCGTAGCCGAAGCGCTCGATGGCCGCCGCGAACCGCTCGTTCAGGGCGGCGATCGTCTCCGCCTTGAGCTTGCGGCGGTGGTCGCCTGGAACCACCTGGCGGCGCTTCTGGTCCGGCCGCTGCCCCGTGGGTACCGGCCCGACGGCGGAGCCGATCAAGTTCGCCCGCGTCTGCTCGCTGATCTTCAGCGCGCTGAACGCCAGCAACTCGTCGAGCCAGCGGGGGAAATCCGCGACCATGTCCTCGTAGCGGGTGACGAGGAGGTTGGGCTGGTCGACGAGGTGACTGAGGTAGGCGTCCATGCTGTCGCCGACGTTCTCGCTGAAGCCCAGGACGAACTCGTCGACCGTTTTCTGCAGGACCAGCTCGCGCGCCCGCTGGAACGCGGCAGCCTTCTCCGGATCCCCTGGCAGGGGATGCGAGTAGGCCTGTGAGAAATAGTGCGAGGTGAGAATGTCCCGAGGATCGCGAACCATCAGGACCTTGAGGTAGGATTCGACCTGCGGAATGTTCTTAACGTAGTTGGCGAAGACCGTGTAGCAGTACCCCTTGGGCCTGAAGACATGCTTGTATTCGTCGAACAGCTCCGGCCCCATCTTATCCAGGAACTCGATGTCCGTCATCCAGGCGAACTGATTGAACTGCACCGGTGCCACCGCGTTCTCGGCGGCGCAGGCCACCAGGATGTTGCGGACGTACTGGGTGGCCGCCTTGTTGAGCGAGAAATGGATGATGCTGGTGTGGTCGGATTTCGGCGTGTGCGTGCCATGGAGCAGTTGCCGCTCCACCGGATAGAGATAAGCGACGGCGAGCGAGCGGACGAACGGCCACTTGTGCAGCCTGTTGCGCAGGTACGAAGCGCCGGGAAGTTTGGTCAGGGCTGCACTCATGGGCGGGTCCTTCTTGACGTCGGTGGCGCGGAACTGGTCTGAGCGGCGAGCGCCGCGGTTGACGCGGCGGAGTACAACACGAATGTTAAGGCTCTCCAAAGATGGGGTGCCGGACCCGGTCGCCCGGACGAACGCCGAGCCGCTCGGCGGTGCCGGCGTTCACCTCGAGGACGGCGCGGACGGGCACGCGCGAGGCGATCGTCTCGAGCGAGAACGGCTCGGTGTCCTGCGCGATGTCCCCCACGGTGCCGTCGGCCTTGATGAACAGCATGTCGAGCGGGATGTGGGTGTTCTTCATCCACATCGTGACGATGCGCTCGGGGCCGAAGTCGAACAGCATCCCGGCGTCGGGCGGTAGCTGGCGGCGGTGCTGCAGCCCCTGGGCCAGCTCCGCCGGCGTCCTCGCCAACTCGACGCGGAAGGGCAGGGCGCCCGTGGCCGTCTCGATCACGAGCAGGCCGAGCCCCGTCGCCTCCTCCGCCAAGGACCCCTCGGCGGCAATCGCCGCACCCGGAGCGAACCGGCTCTCGGGCGGTCCCGCGACGGCGACGAACGCCGCCAGGAGGCAAAGCAGCAGGACGGTCCTGCGCGCAGGCGTCGTCGTTTCCGGCATTGTCGTGTCGCCTCGCTCTCCAGGCCGAAGCACCTTCGCCATTTTATCGTTTCCTCGCCGCATCGTGGACGTTACACCAACATTCGCGACGGCGGATCCGTTCGGCCGGCGCCCAAGGCCCACGTCAAGGAGCCGTTCGCGGGGAGGAAGGTCACGGTGCCTCACGTCGTCAGCCTCGCCGGCGTGCTTTATGTGCTCTGGCTGCTGCTGTCCGGCTACCTGCACGAACCGCTGCTTCTCGGTCTCGGCGTCCTCTCCGTCTGCGTCGTCGTCTTCATCGCCCACCGCATGGACGTGGTCGATCATGAGGGTCACCCGGTCCACCTGAGCCATCGTGCCCTCGTCTACCTGCCGTGGCTGCTGTGGGAAATCGTCAAGTCGAACGTCGCCGTGGCCAAGGTCATCCTCGCCCCGCGGATGCCGCTCTCGACCCGCGTGATGACCACGCGGGGCAGCCAGCGCTCCGACCTCGGGCTTGCGATTTACGCCAACTCCATCACGCTCACCCCCGGCACCGTCACGCTGGGCATCGAGGACGGCCTGCTCAGCGTCCACGCGCTGACGGCCGAAGCCGCGGAAGGCGTCGCCCGCGGCGACATGGACCGGCGCGTCGCGGCGGTGGAGGACTAGCGGCGATGTTCGTCGAAGCCAGCCTGGCGCTGATCCTGATGATGGCGCTGACCCTGTGGCGGGCGTTCAAGGGGCCGACCGTCTACGACCGCATCCTGGCGGTGAACTCGTTCGGCACGCTGACCGTGCTGCTCATCGCGGTTTTCGGCTTCCTCACCGCCCGGCCGGAGTTCCTCGACATCGCCCTGGTCTACGCGCTGATCAACTTCATCGGCACGATCGCGGTGTGCAAGTACGTCACCTTCGCCCATCTCGGCGGGCCGCTGCCCGGCGAGTGGGAAGACATCTGATGGCGCTGGCCCTCGACATCGCCAGCTGGGCCTGCCTGGTCATCGGCACCGTCTTCGCCCTGATCGGCGCCGTCGGCATCGTGCGGTTGCCCGACGTCTACAGCCGCATGCACGGCGCCGGCATGATCGACACGCTCGGCGCCGCGCTGATCCTGCTCGGGCTGATCCTGCAGTCGGAGCACTGGCTGGTCGCGGCAAAGCTGGTCCTGATCGGCGTCTTCCTGTTCTTCACCTCGCCCACGACCACCTTCGCGCTGGCCCGCGCGGCGCTGAACGCCGGCGTCAAGCCGCTGATCACCGCGGGCAAGGCGCGCGGGGCCGCCGCTTCCGACAGCACCGAGGGGGGCGGGCCATCGTCATCGTAGGCGCCATCGACGTCGCACTGCTGCTGTTCATGGCCCTGGCGGCGCTGGCGCTGGTGAAGGTCCGCGACCTGTTCGCGGTGGTGATGCTTTCGGGCATCTTCAGCCTCACCGCCGCCGCCCTCTACGTCGTCCAGGACGCGGTCGACGTCGCCTTCACCGAAGCCTCCGTCGGCGCGGGGATCGCCACCGTGCTGGGCCTCGCCACCCTCGCCGTCATCCGCGTCGAGGTGGAGAAGCCGAGCAAGACCGTTGCCTGGGGGCCGCTGCTCCTGGTCGTCGTCACCGGCGGCGCGCTCATCTACGGCACCCTCGACATGCCGGGCTACGGCGACCCCAACGCGCCGATCCACCACCACGTCGCCCCGCGCTACCTGGAGGGCTCGCTGCCCGAAACCGGCGTGCCCAACGTCGTCACTTCGGTGCTGGCCAGCTACCGCGGCTACGACACGCTCGGCGAGACCACCGTCGTGCTGACCGCGGCCGCCGGCGTTCTCGTGCTCATCGGCCGCGGCCGCAGGCGCCGGCGCAAGCCGCCGGCCGGGGACGCGGCGCCGTGACCAGGTTCGCGATCCTCAGGACGGCGGCGAAGCTCCTGATCCCGGCGATCATGCTGTTCGCCCTCTACGTCCAGTTCCACGGCGACTTCGGCCCCGGCGGCGGCTTCCAGGCCGGCGTCATCTTCGCCTCCGCCTTCATCCTCTATGCCCTGATCTTCGGCGTCGCCACCGCCCGCCGGGTCGCCGGGCCGCGTCTGGTCCGCGTTACCCTGGCGCTGGGCGTGCTGCTCTACGCCGGCACCGGCCTCGCCGGCATCGTGCTGGGCGGCAACTACCTGGAGTACTCGGTGCTGGCCCACGACGCCGTGCACGGCCAGCACCTCGGCATCTTCCTCGTCGAGTTCGGCGTGTTCATGACCGTTTCCTCGGCGATGATGACGATCTTCTTCATCTTCGCCGGCCAGGACGTCGAGCAGGCCGCCGAGGAGGCGCCGGAGTGACGGCGCCGCTGTTCTCGCTGTTCAACTACTGGCTGGTCGTCGTCCTGATGATGATCGGCTTCTACGTCGTCATCGCCCAGGGCAACCTGGTCAAGAAGCTGTTCGGGCTGAACATCTTCCAGGTCTCCGTCTTCGTCCTCTACATCTCCATGGGCAAGGTCGAGGGCGGCACGGCGCCGATCATCACCACCGGCGACCGGCTCTACACCAACCCGCTGCCGAGCGTGCTGATCCTGACCGCCATCGTCGTCGGCGTTGCCACCCTGTCCTTGGGCCTGGCGCTGGTGGTGCGCATCCGCGACGCCTTCGGCACCATCGAGGAGGACGAAATCGAGGCGCAGGAGGGAGAGCCGACGTGATCTCCCAGCACCTGCCGGTCCTCCAGGTGGTCCTGCCGCTGATCTCGGCGCCGATCTGCCTGATCATCCGCAGCGGAAAGGTGGCCTGGGCCATCGCCGTCATGGTGACCTGGGCAGCCTTGGCCGGCGCCTTGATGCTGCTGGCCGAGGTGCTTCGGACCGGGCCGATCTCCTACGCGCTGGGCGGCTGGCCGGCGCCCTGGGGGATCGAGTACCGCATCGACCTGCTCAGCGCCTTCGTGCTGGTGACGGTCTCGGCGATCGGCGCGATCGTCATCGTCTTCGCCCGCGCCTCGGTCGCCCGCGAGATCCCCTCGGACCGCGTCTACCTGTTCTACGTGATGTACCTGCTGTACTTCACCGGCCTGCTCGGCATCGCGGTGACGGGAGACGCCTTCAACCTGTTCGTCTTCCTCGAGATCGCCTCGCTGTCGTCGTACGTGCTGATCAGCCTCGGGAAGGACAGGCGGGCGCTGACCGCCTCGTTCCGCTACCTCATCATGGGGACCATCGGCGCGACGTTCTACATCATCGGCGTCGGCCTGATGTACATGATGACCGGCACCCTCAACATGGCCGACCTGGCCAGCCGGCTGCCGGGGATGCTCCACCTCCGCACCATCGAGATGGCGCTGGCCTTCATTACCGTTGGCCTGAGCCTGAAGCTGGCGCTGGTGCCGCTGCACTTCTGGCTGCCCAACGCCTACACCTACGCGCCGTCGGCGGTGAGCGTGTTCCTCGCCGCGACCTCGACCAAGATCGCGGTCTACGCCCTGATCCGCACGCTCTACACGGTGTTCGGCGGCGCGGCGGTGTTTGCCGCCATGCCCATCGACGAGATGCTGCTGGGCTTCGGCATGCTGGCGATGATCGCCGCGTCCGTGGTCGCGATCTTCCAGGACGACGTCAAGCGCCTGCTCGCCTACTCCAGCGTCTCCCAGGTCGGCTACATGGTGCTCGGCCTGAGCTTGGGGACCGCCGAGGGCCTGTCGGGCAGCATCGTCCATATCTTCAACCACGCCATGATGAAGGCGCTGCTGTTCATGGCGATCGGCTGCGTCGTCTACCGGGTCGGCGCCGTCCGCTTCCACGAGATCGCCGGCTTCGGCCGGCGCATGCCGATCACCGCCGCGGCGATGCTGATCGGCGGCCTGAGCCTGATCGGCGCGCCCTTGACCGTCGGCTTCGTCACCAAGTGGATGCTGCTGGAAGCCGCCTTCGCCAAGGGCTGGTGGCCGGTGATGGCGGTGATCGTCACGAGCGGCCTGCTGGCGCTGATCTACGTCTGGCGACTGGTGGAGCTGGCCTACTTCCGCGCGCCCGCGCCCGCCGTCCAGGTCGTCGGCGAGGCGCCGCTCGGCATGCTGGCGCCGCTCCTGGTGCTGGCCGCGATCAACCTAGTCTTCGGCATCGACGGCACGATGACCAGCGGCCTGGCGCTGGACGCGGCCCGGGCGCTGATGGGACCGGCGCCGTGATCGCCGCCGGCGTTACTGGCGAGACGGCGCTCGCTGCCGCCCTTCTCATTCCGCTGGTCGGCGCAGCGTTGATCCTGCTGTGCGGTTCGCGGCCGAACCTGCGCGAGACGATGGGCATCGCCACCGCCGCGCTGCTGCTCGCCGTCGTCGCCCTGCTGGTCCAGGACGTGCTCGCCGGGGCCCGGCCGCGGCTCGTCGTCGTCGACATGTTGCCGAACCTGCCGCTGGCCTTCGCCGCCGAGCCGCTCGGCGCGACCTTCGCGCTCGTCGCCAGCGGCCTCTGGCTGGTCACGGCGGTCTACTCCATCGGCTACATGCGTGCCCACCACGAGGGCCACCAGACCCGGTTCTACGCCTTCTTCGCCGTTTCGCTGGCCGCCGCCATGGGCGTGGCCTTCGCCGGCAACGTCATGACGCTGTTCGTCTTCTACGAGGCGCTGACGCTCTCGACTTACCCGCTCGTGACCCACCACGGCACCCCGGAGGCGAAGCGCGCGGGGCGGGTCTACTTCGGCATCCTGATCGGCACCTCCATCGGCCTGCAGCTCCCGGCGATCGCCGCGATCTACATGCTCGCCGGCACCCTCGACTTCACCGCCGGCGGGATCCTCGCCGGCAAGGCCGGCCCCGAAGCCACCGCGATCCTGTTCGCGCTCTTCATCTTCGGCATCGCCAAGGCGGCGCTGATGCCCTTCCACCGCTGGCTGCCGGCGGCGATGGTGGCGCCGACCCCGGTGAGCGCCCTGCTGCACGCGGTCGCCGTGGTCAAGGCCGGCGTCTTCGCGGTGCTCAAGGTCACCGTCTACGTCTTCGGCGTCGATCTGCTGCGGACGACGCCCGGCACCGGCTGGCTGATCTACGTCGCCGGCTTCACCATCCTCGCCGCCTCCACCGTGGCGCTGTTCCAGGACAACCTGAAGCGCAGGCTCGCCTACTCCACCATCAGCCAGCTTTCCTACGTGGTCATCGGCGCGGCCGTTCTGAACTCGCTGTCGCTGCAGGGTGCAAGCCTGCAGATCGCGACCCACGCGGTCGCCAAGATCACCCTGTTCTTCGCCGCCGGTGCCATCCTGGTCGCCGCCCACAAGACCCGCGTCAGCGAGCTCGACGGCATCGGCCGGCGGATGCCCTGGACCATGGGCGCCTTCGCCGTCGCCTCGCTGTCGATGATCGGGCTGCCGCCGACCGGCGGTTTCGTCGCCAAGTGGTACCTGCTGCAGGGCGCGGTCGCCACGGAGCAGGCCGTCGTCCTTGCGGTTCTCGTCGCCAGCACGCTGCTGAACGCCGCCTACTTCCTGCCCATCGTCTACGCCGCCTTCTTCCGGCCGCTGCCGGCCGGCTCGCCCGAGCACGGCGAGGCGCCGCTGGCGTCGGTCGGCGCGCTGACCCTGACGGCAGGCCTCAGCGTCTTCCTTTTTTTCCGCCCGGACCTGCCGCTGGTGCTGGCCCAGGCCTTCGTCGCGTCGGGGATGCCATGAGGAACACGCTCCCTCCGGCGGACGGCCGCGGCGGTGCCGGCCACTGGCTGACCTGGCCCGGCACCATCCGCGGCCTGTGGTGGGGCGGGTGCGTCGTCCTCGTCCTCGTTACCCTCGCCGATCTCGTCATCCATCGCCACGCGCCGGTCCCCATCGCCGACACCTTCGGCTTCGCCTCGTGGTTCGGCTTCGCCGCCTGCGCCGCCATGGTGATCGTGGCCAAGGTGCTGGGCTGGGTGCTGAAGCGCAGGGATGAGTTTTATGAGCCACGGGCATGATTGATAGCCTGCCGCCCTGGGTGGTGCTGTTCGCGGCGGCGCTGCTCCTGCCCTGGTGCCGGGGGAGCGGCCTCGCCCGCAGCGTCGTCCTGCTGCTGGCACCCCTGGCGGCGCTGGCCCTGATCTGGTCGCTTGCCGACGGCCAGGTCCTCGCCTTCGAGTACCTGGGGATGACGCTGGTGCCGCTGCGGGTCGATGCGCTGGCCCGGCTGTTCGCCACGATCTTCGCGATCATGGCCTTCGCCGGCTGCCTGTTCTCGCTGAACCAGCGGAGCACCGCCGAGCCCGCCGCGGCCTGCGTCTACGCGGGCAGCGCCATCGGCGTCGCCCTGGCCGGCGACCTGATCACCCTGCTCGTCTTCTGGGAGCTGATGGCGCTGGCCTCGACCGCGATCATCTGGTCGGCGGGCACGCCGGCCTCGTTCCGCGCCGCCGGCCGGTACCTGATGATCCACCTGCTGGGCGGCATGGTGCTCACCGTCGGCATCGTCGCCCACGTCTTCCAGACCGGCGCGGTCGCCTTCAACACCATGCCGGACGGCACCGCCAGCCTGCTGGTCCTGGCCGGCTTCCTGATCAACGCCGCCGCCTGGCCGATCTCGGCCTGGCTTCCCGACGCCTACCCCGAGGCCTCGTGGAGCGGCACGGTGTTCCTCTCCGCCTTCACCACCAAGGCCGCCGTCTACGCCATGCTTCGCGGCTATCCCGGCGCCGAAATCCTCGTTCCGATCGGCCTGGTCATGATCTTCTACGGGATCATCTATGCGCTGCTCGAAAACGACATGCGCCGGATCCTGGCCTACAGCATCGTCAACCAGGTCGGGTTCATGGTCACGGGCATCGGCATCGGCACCGAGATGGCGCTGAACGGCGCCGCCGCGCATGCCTTCGCCCACATCATCTACAAGGCGCTGCTGCTGATGTCGGCGGGGTCGGTGCTGCTCGCGACCGGCCGGCGCAAGTGCTCGGAGCTGGGCGGGCTGTTCCAGAGCATGCCGCTCACGACGATCTGCGGGATCATCGGCGCCCTGTCCATCTCCGCCTTCCCGCTGACGTCCGGCTTCGTCACCAAGTCGATGATCAACCAGGCCGCGGGCGACGAGGGCATGGCCGTCGCCTGGCTGCTGCTGATGGCGGCGTCTGCGGGCGTCTTCCTCCACGCCGGCATCAAGTTCCCCTGGTTCGTGTTCTTCCAGAAGGACAGCGGGCTGAGGCCGCCCGACCCGCCATGGAACATGCGCGCCGCGATGGTGCTGTTCGCAGGCCTCTGCATCGGCATCGGCGTCTTTCCGGCGCCGCTCTACGCCATCCTGCCGTTCCCGGTCGATTACGCCGCCTACACCGCGCCGCACGTTCTGGAGATGCTGCAGCTCCTGCTGTTCTCCGGGCTCGCCTTCTTCGTGCTGCTGCCGCTGATGAAGCGTACCGAGACGATCTCGCTCGACACCGACTGGGGCTACCGCAAGCTCTTGCCGGCGCTGCTCGGCCTCTTCGCCCGCGTCGCCGTCCCCGTCGACGCGGCGGTTCGGCGGGGGACGGTTTCGGGGCTGTGGCGGCTGAAGGGGCAGATCTCGCGCCACACCGGCCCGGCCGGCGCCGTCGCCCGCACGCTCACCGCCGGCAACATGGTGGTGTGGGTGGTCCTGATGCTGGTCGGCTATCTGGTCGCCTACTTCCTGTCCCGCTGAGGCCAGGGCGCCTGGCGTGGAGCGTGGGACAGAGGCGTCATCGCGAGCCGCGCAGCGGCGTGGCGGTGTAGGTCGGGTTAGCCGCAGGCGTAACCCGACGAATGGATGGCCAGGCATGCGTCGGATTACGGCTTCGCCTAATCGACCTGCGGCCGCGTCGGCTTCGCCTCCTCGCAATGACCGCGTGTCGTTGGTTCAACGCAATGACAACCTGCTCCAGCGCCTTGCGCTCCATGCTCGCGGCGGTACATCCTTCGGCAACAACTCGATAGCGAGCGTGTCGTGATGGCCGGGAAGAGGGGCGAGCGGGTGCACCGGCATCGGCAGAAGTTGCGCGCCGCCGGCCTCCGCCCCGTACAGATCTGGGTCCCGGATACCCGGCGCCCGGGCTTTGCCGAGGAATGCCGCCGGCAGTCCCGGCTGTTGCACGATGACCGACATGAAGCCGAGACGATGAGCTGGCTGGAGGCGGTCGGGGACGCCGACGGGTGGGGGTAAAGCGGGGCGATCTTGTGACGATTGACGCACCGGGAACCGGAAGCGCCGTCGTCAACCGGTTTTGCGCCCCGCGCAAACCCTCGTTCGTCACAAGCTCCCGAAGATCATGGAGCCGGATATCAGCCGCCGGAAAGCCCCATGTCCCAGAAGGCGCGCTCGAGCCGGGTCGCCCGCGTGAAGTGGCCGATCAGCCCCGGCATCCGCCCCGCTCCGCCGCGGCGGGCGAACAGCGCGTCCATCTGGGCGACGTGGGCGGCGGCGACGGCCTGGTAGTCGTCGCCGGCATAGGTCTCGATCCAGCTCCGGTAGGGATTGCCCTCCCGCACCGTCGCCGGGTCGGCGGCGAGGGTCCGGCCGATCTCGGCGTAGCCGACGATGCAGGGCGCCAGCGCCACCTGCAGGTCGAGCAGGTCGCCGGCCGCGCCCGCCTCCAGCACGTAGCGGGTGTAGGCCATGGTGGCCTCGGCCTCCTCGGCCGCCGCCATCTCCGCTTCCGTCATCCCCCAGGAGCCGCAGTAGGCGACGTGCAGGCCGATCTCCTGGTCGACGATGGCGGAGAGCCCCGCAGCGGCGGCGCGCACATCGGTGAGCGTCTCGGCCTTGTAGGCCGCGAGCCCGTAGGCCCGGGCGAAGTGGATCAGGAACAGGTAGTCCTGGACCAGGTACCGGCGGAAGCAGGCGTCCGGCAGCGTCCCGGCGCCGAGCTGGAGGACGAAGTCATGGCGAGTGTAGTCGTGCCACGGCCGGGCGCAGGCGTCGCGCAGGCGCGCGAACAGGCTGCCGGTGCCGGCGGGAGCCTCGCTCAATCGCGCTCGTCGAGCCAGGCCATCTGGATCGCCTCGAGGACCTTCTCGTTGGACTTCTTGGGATCGTCGGCGAAGTCGGGCAGTTCCTGGACCCACGTCCACAGATCGGTGAAGCGCAGGTTCACGACGTCGGCGTCCGGGTGCGCCTCGTCCAGCGCAATGGCGATGTCGCGGCTATCCGTCCAGCGCAGGCCCATGAGCGGCTCCCTTATCCTCGATGAGTGGAGCTTTAGGGCCGTCATTGCGAGGAGGCGAAGCCGACGCGGCAATCCATAGGCACTGGATCGCCACGCCGCTTTCGCGGCTCGCGATGACGGGCGTCAAGTCAGGCACCGTCACCCTCCCGGCTGCGCCGGGCGCGCCGCTTCGCGGAGCGCCCCTCTCCCACGCTTCGCGCGGGCGAGGGTAAGGGCTGCGGAGCCGTCGGGCGGCAACTCCCTCTGCCGCGCGCCGAAGGCGCAAGTGGGAGAGGGCCGGGGTGAGGGCCGCAGTGCTGTACACGGCAAAGCCCGCGCCTACCGATCGACCATCATGTTGCGGGTGGCGGACGGCAGGGTCACGACCAGCCCGTCCAGGTCCTCCGTCATCTTGATCTGGCAGCCGAGCCGCGAGGTGTGGGTCAGCCCGAAGGCGAGGTCGAGCATGTCCTCCTCCTCCTCGCTGGGGTCGTCGAGCTCGTCGTACCACTTCGGTTCGACGACCACGTGGCAGGTCGAGCAGGCGAGCGAACCCTCGCAGGCACCCTCGAGGTCGATGTCGTTGCGGTGGGCGATCTCCAGAACCGACAGTCCCACCGGGGCCTCGACCTCCTTTCGCACGCTCCCGTCCGGTGAAACGAACGTCATCTTCGGCATCTTTCTCAGTTTCTCCCCTCGGTCGATCCGGACGCGCGGCCGTTTGCCGGCGTCTCACGTCCGTTGCTGCGGTTCCGCCGCCGGCGCCACCTCGTCCACTCCCCGGCCCTGCAGCGCCTGACGGATGCCCCGATCCATACGCCGTTCGGCGAAGTCGCGGGTTGCTTTTTCCAGGTCTTCGACGCCGCCGCCAATCGCGTCACGGTCTTCGCCGTCGATCGCCTGGGCCAGCGCCGCCATGACCGCGGCGATGCGTTCGCCCTCGCCGTCGACCAGCAGGTCGCGGTCGGCCTCGATGGCGGACGCGACGGCGAGCAGGACCCGCCGCGCCTCCACCCGCGCCTCGGCGAGCAGCCGGCGGGCCATGTCGTCCTTGGCGTGGGCCATGCTCTCGTAGAGCATCCCAGCCATCTCGTCCTCGCTGAGCCCGTACGACGGCTTGACCGCCACCTGCTGCTGGATCCCCGTGGTCTGCTCGGCGGCGGAAACGGTGAGCAGGCCGTCGGCGTCCACCGCGAAGGTCACGCGGATCCGCGCCGCGCCGGCGGTCATCGGCGGAATGCCGTGCAGCTCGAAGCGGGCGAGCGAGCGGCACTGGTCGGACATCTCCCGCTCGCCCTGGAGCACGTGGATGGCCATGGCCGTCTGGCCGTCCTGGTAGGTGGTGAACTCCTGCGCCTTGGCGACGGGAATGGGCGTGTTGCGCGGGATGATCTTCTCCACCAGCCCGCCCATCGTTTCGATGCCGAGGCTCAGGGGAGTGACGTCGAGGAGCAGCGTGTCGGACCCGATCGTCAGCGCCTTGGCCTGCAGGGCGGCGCCCACCGCGACCACCTCGTCCGGGTCGATGTGGGCCAGCGGCTGGCTGCCGAAGAAGGCGGCGACGTGGCGGCGGACCAGCGGCACCCGGGTCGAGCCGCCGACGAGGACGACGCCCTTGATCTGCTCCGGCGTCACCTGCGCGTCGGCCAGCACGTCGGCGCAGATGCGAATGGTGCGGGCGGCGAACGGCTCAATCAGCGCCTCGAGCTGGTCGCGGCTGAGCGTATGGCTGGTCTGGGTCTCGCCGGCGTCGATGACCCAGGAGCCCGTCGCCTGCGTGCTCAGGCACTCCTTGGCGAGGCGCGCCGACATCAGCGCCATCTTCACCTCGCCCGTGGAAAGCCGCTCCTCGCCCAGGCGCTCCTTGCGCTCGACGAGAAACGCCTCCGCGATGGCGTGGTCGAAATCGTCGCCGCCCAGAGCCGCGTCGCCGCCGGTGGCCAGCACCTGGAAGACGCCCTTCTCCATGCGCAGCAGCGAGACGTCGAAGGTGCCGCCGCCGAGGTCGTAGACGG
>Ga0209573_1001509_pt1 | contig 35601 bp, 29 predicted proteins | sample TNRBio252014_DNA_FD_185870 | JGI IMG/M metagenome (GOLD analysis project Ga0209573, IMG submission 185870) | Wastewater treatment Type I Accumulibacter community from EBPR Bioreactor in Madison, WI, USA - TNR Reactor_6/25/2014_ DNA (SPAdes)... | ecosystem: Engineered > Bioreactor > EBPR >...
AGGTATCATATAGGCTAGGCGTGTCTTTCATACCATTCCTCCTTACCAAAGGTCTTAGCAAAGGAATGGTATAGCAAATCTTCGCTCTTGGAAAGACACGCCGTCTCGACTTTTGTCAGTCAATCAGCCTTGAACGCTGACTTTTCGCTCAACAAACACGACATCTACCTACGGTGTTAAGGTAATGGTAGATTGGAGAAGACTTGCCCGTTCCAGACAACCCATGTACCCTTCACCGTTGGATAATAGCGCGTGTTCCACGATGCGTCCTTGATCGTCAGACTGCGAACTGCTGCTCCAATTGCCTCTTGGTCGCCGTCGTCAAATATGAGAATTGTGCCACCATGCATTAACTGTTTCAGCCCTTCAAAGACCTGACCGCGCAAACGCACGTCACTTGGTCCATCTACTACCACCAAATCAAACGGCTTTTCCTCTTTCAGTTGCTCTCCGGCGCTATAAAATACCAGTCCGTTGCCACTGACCCTCTGCAGCGGAGCGTGCATCACACTAGCTGCGGCACCCTCTGACGTGGTTAGCTGATGCAGTTCGGCATTCATGATATCAACCCACTCTGGATCGTCCTCCAAACACACAAGCCTTCCACCCTCCTGGCGGTCCGGTAGCAACAGGGCAAGATGTAGCGATGACACGCCGCAACCTAGCTCCAGCACACGCCGCACCTTGCCCCGGCGGATCACCTCCGCGCATAGCTCGACGAAATCCGGAGCGACCGCATGGCGCAGAAAAAAGGCTGGCCGGCGCAGCGGCAGCCGGATCAACGCAATTGCCGAGTGCAAAGCGAGCGTCTGGCGTTCCAGCAACGTCAGGTGCTGGCGTAGGTTAGTAAACAGTGCCAACATGAGGGAAGCCAGCAGGCCACTTACGCCCAAGGCGCATGCTGCGAGCCCGATGGCAAGGTTCGTTGGAACCAGTACACTTCCCCCAACGATCAAAGACAAACCTAAGGCGCCAAGAACGCCGTGTAATGGTCGCTTCATCAGCATAGTGAGGTCTTCCCTAGCTTCTTTCTGAACTTCTTGTAATTGGGTCCGCAATGATTATCTTCAAGCGACATCATGAAGGCTTGCTCCGCCGAGCCGAATGAGCCTATAAGTCGACCTCGCCAAAGCCTCTGCCAAAACGCTCCACATACGTAGGGACGGCCGCCTTGTCCTGGCCTGCAATTGGCTCACCAGCACGTCAAGCTGGCCGAGCCGAGCGTAGAACTTCAGATAGACAAGCTGCGCGTCGGCGTCGCTCAGTTGGCGGATTGGCGCAGCAAAGCGCGGCGCTCCATCGGCGAAGATGGTTTGCAGCATGGTGTCGCTACGCTGTTGATAGGTGTGGTGAGAGCGCACCAGCTCGGCGCCGCAGTGACTGATCTTGGTTCGCTCGTCGTCGTGCGCCAAGTAATACTCAATGGCATCCAGCATTTCCTGGTCGTTGGCGTACTCCACAAGGTGAACGCGATCCTCAAACAGGTCCGATTGGCCGTTGCCGATACGGTCGGTGACCAGCAACGTACCGCACGCCATGGCTTCGAAGACGCGCATGTTCAGGTCCCCGCCGATCGATGAATTCAGGGCCATCCGTGACATGCTGTAGACCTCGGCGATTTGCTCCCTAGCGTAGCGCTGGCGGTAGTCGTTTACCGAAAAGCACTGCGTCGTCGCCTCCAGGCGCCGCGTTCGTGCATGGGAGTTGAGATGGCCGACAAAACCAACGTCGTACTGCTTGGGAAGCTGCAGCGGGCGGTGGATGTCTGGATCGCAGGCTAGTGGTAGCCAGAATACCTGCTCGATCCCCTGCTCGCGTAACCGCGGGACATAATCCTTCTGAGCCACAAACACGTAGTCGAAGAAACGGGCGTAGGCCAGCCGCAATGGCAGATGCCGGTGAACGTCGACCAGGTAGATTGCCGTTGGGCACACCAGCCGGTGGAGGCCGGCGGGAAAGAAGCCCTGGAACGGCTCCATGAAGATCACCAGGTCCGGCGCCGGCAGGCTGTCTTGGGGAAGCAGCGACAGATCTAGGTCCTGGACATATCCGGTTCGAATGCCGACCGGCGCGCCGAGAGTCACGACGTGATGCTCGCGGGCAAGCGCTCGTTCGAAGTAGAGCCCCGCGGTATTTGGTTCGTAGCCGAAACACAGGTAGATGTTCATGGAAGCGTCGCCTTGTTTGGATTGCGCTGGCGGCGGCTGGGCTGAGGAGGACCGGGCGGGTTGCTCCAGTCGCGCAAGCGCGCAGTCTGGTGTGCAGGAATGGTCGGGATGGCGCGGTCTCTTGTGCGCGCAGTCACGACCTTCATGAGCAGGAACAGGATCAGCCAGGTCGACGCAAAACCTGCCGCCAGCGTGACCATGTTGTTGCCGGTTTGCAGCAAGCTCAGCGCCGGCACATACCATAGCGCAAAGCGCAGCCAGTTATTGTGCTTGAGCGCGCCGGCCGCCGCCTCGTCCAGAGCCGTCATCATCAAGCCGAAGAGGAGCATGCCGACCAAGACACCCACAACGCCGAAGTTGACATGAAACTCCATGATCTGTCCCATGCCTACGCTGGTGTCGCCTCCAAAGGCGACGCCGGTGAATTGGGTAACGTAGGCGCTGCCGCCGACACGCACTGGCTTGTTGGGCCACAAAGCGCGCGGAATCATCATCAGTGCAACGTCGCCCAAGGTGCTGCCATAGACATAGTCGTTGACCCCTAGCCTCAAGCGTTCGACTGCAAGGCCCACTAGGTGATTCTGGTTGGTGTGGACCTCGATGCGGTCCAAATGTTCTTCGTTGCGCGGGTTGAACCACTGGAACCGCTCGAAGATAAGCAGCGATGCGCTGATCTGCTCCTGTTGGCTCGCTTGCTCGTTCCAGACCACCGCGCGGATGGCAGTGCGATTGGCCGAGTAGCTGACGGCGAGGGACACGGCAAGATAGACCATCGCCAACCCGGCCAGCGCCACGGGCGCCGGCCGGCGTGTGGTGCGTGCCACGAACAAGAAGAGCAGCGTAGGCAGTGTCAGGCCTGCGCCCAGAAAACCCTGGCCGGAGACCGTGATAAGAGGCCAGAGCCCCGCAGTCAACAGCATGAAGAACTTGGGGCGCCAACGGCCCTCGCGGCCAGACTGCCACCACACCAGCACAACGCCGGCGTATAGCAGGTTGGAGAGCACAGTAGCGGTTATCCCAAACGTGGGTATGCGACCGAGCAGCGGCGTCAGCACAAAGTAGCCTAGCAGGCCGAGCCAGAATAACACGGCCGGCCAGCGCCGGTCGGAAAGCGCCGGGTCTGTTGGCTCAGGGTCGGCGTCTGCCTGACCGCGGGCTGATCTCCGCCATGCCGAAAACAACAGCGCCCCCGACGCAAAGCCTATGACCCCGACCAGGCTCTGCACAAACCCTTGTGTCACAATATCAGCGCTGTACAGCGGCCAGTACCAGGGGATCAGGTACAGCACGGTAGGCACCCAATGGATCCAGGCCAGGTAGATCAGGTACGCGGCAACCAGGCCGACGCCGGGTCGCCCCCAGCGCCAACGCAGCCACACGGTCATCACTGCGATCGCTAACCAGAAGACAACCATCCAACCCAGCGAATCGATCATGTCATGGCCTCGGGAAGATTCAGGAGACTGTTAGGGGAGACGATCCCTTCGCCGGCAGTCAGTATCGTCTGCAGGCGATCGGCATACGTGTTCGCTCCGGTCGTCATGGAGGCGTGGGCGGCTCGCGCCAGGCGCCAGCGCTCCTCTGGGCGCTGCAGCAGCCAGCGGGCCTTGCTGACCAGATCGTCCACGCCCGAGAAATAGATGGTTGCGACGCCGTCATCTCCCAACAAAACCCGGTGCTCGGGCGTGTCCTCGGTCAGCATACAGCCACCCATGGCCGGCGCTTCGAAAGTACGCATGACGTGGCCATCGCGGTTGGCCCGCCGCACCAGGCAAAGGGTGATCTTCGCTCCCGCAATAGCCTTGCGCAAGGTGGGCGGGTCGGCGTGGCCTTTGAAGTAAGGCTTAGTCATGGAATGGCGATCCCAGTAGCCGCCGTAAAGATGGACGTTCAAACCGGTCTTGATCAGAGCCAGCACGTAGGGTAGTCTGTCTTTGTCTGCTCCACCATAGAAGAGCACATCACACTCGAACTGACTGCGCTCATCAGACGAGGCTGCTTCAGGGAAGTGTATGTGCGGCGCATAAGCAAAGGGCAAGTAGTGCACCTGCTGACAGCCCAGCCGGCGCAAATCGTCGATGTTGGCGCGCCGCGGCGTGAAGACTTGGTCGTAATGCGGCAGGGCATCCAGGAACCAACCGGCACGGTGCGCCGGATTCCATGGATCATCGGTCAGATAGGTCAGCCGCTCAATGCCTAGCTCTCTCAGGTGTCGCAGGGTATCGGCCGTGATCGGGGCTGCACCAGTGGCCAGCAGCCAGCGGGGAGGGTCAGTCTGGCAACGACTGCCAACCGCTCGACTGAAGGCCGTGAGGCGAGGTGGACGATGTCCTCTCGTGCGCCAGTTGACCTGTACCAAGGGCCAGGGTGCGTCGAACGCAGCGCCCACGTCGTGGATATAGGCAGGGACTGAGAGGGTTTGAGCTGCCTCCAGGAAATGAGACCCGATGTGGAAGATGGCAGGATTGCCAGCAATCAACAACGTGCTGTGGTCGGGCAAAGCTGGTTTGGCTGAGGTCAACTGGATTGCTCCCGGGTGCTGCGTACATCTCCAACGTGATCTCTGGTGGAAAACGCATATGCTCTGGCAAGTCCTTCAGCCGCGCCTTCTGTCATATAGGACTCAACTTGTTGGCGGCATCTGGCTCGACGGAGAGCATCATTTGGTGTCTGCAAGATTCGTATCATCGCCTGGGACAGATCATCAATCTGGCCTGCTCGGAATATCTCGCCCGTCACGCCAGGCCGGATTAGATCGGGCGCGCACCCTACGGCGTCGGACACTATGCAGGGTAGTCCATGGAGTAAGGCTTCATTGACGACCAATCCCCAGGTTTCCCCATGGCTCGACAGCACAAGCAGATCCGCTGCATGGTAGTACTGGCTCAGCCTCTGCTGGTTCTGGAAGCCCAGGAAACGTACGTCAACCCATGGATCCGCAGCGGCCAGGTCCTGTAGCCTGTCACGCATCTCGCCATCACCCAGGAACGCCAGGGTGACTTGTTCGCGAACTTTGTGCGGTAATCGTTTGATAGCATGTAGCGCGAGATCAGGGCCCTTGTGTGGCGCCAGCTTTCCGCAAAACAGAAGCACTTGTCGATCGTCGCTTAACTCAAGCGCAGCTCGGGTCGTGCTGCGCAGTTGCCCGCGCACTGCCTCACCCAATTGGAAGGGAGCTGTGTCTACACAGTAGGGTGAGAAGAAGAGCTTTTTATCAGGGCATCCAAGCCGGCGAAAATGTGCCCGAGCGTTCTTCCCTATGTACATGAGGGCCGCGCACCGCCTGTAAAACAGGCGCAGCGACTGATCGCGCAGGATGCTCTTGAACAAACTGCGTGAAGCAGAAAGATCAGTCACCTCGGCGCGAAATAGCACGGGCAGCCGCAGCCGTTGGGCATACCAGAAAGCTGCGCGATACATCGGGAGAGAATAGCCGATCAACAGCACAGCGCGCGGACGGATCTGGCGCAGCGCGCTGCCAAGCCCGTGGGTGGTCACTTCCTCCACCGATCGAGCGCCGCCGGCAGCCACCTGCGATAGAAAGATGCTATCGTAACCGGATAGCAGGTCCGTGTCCCAAGCGAAGTTGACCCCAAACTCGCGGTCGTGGTAGCCTGCTACGCTGAAATCCGAGCCATAAATCGCAGTTACTGGCACGCCGAAATCAGCTTGCAGGGCGCGGTAGACCGGCGCGTGGTACTGGATAGGATGCGACGAGACGACAGCAAGCGTCATGAACCCAAATCCCTATCGGCCACGTTGAGCTTCTCGGCCGGCCAGAGGAGCAGTGTGCCCCAAACGCCATCGGGATCGGGATGAGTCTGGTCAGGAGCGCTCACCCATCGCTGGTCGTTCAGACAGAAGGCTCGGTAGTCATGCCTCAGCACTAAATCGCTGATCGCCCGGTCTTCATCAGGGGTGTGCGATTCGATTAGAAAGAGAGGGCGCTTCTCCTGGATGCAGCGATCGCATCCTTTCAGAGCCCAGACGCCGCCGCCTTCGATATCCATCTTGACAAAGTCAGGTCCTGAACGCGGCGCCTGGCCGTAGAAATAGTCATCCAGAGTGGTCGTTAGCGCCCGGATGGTCTGCACGCTTTCGCGGTTTCCCTGGGCCCACCTGGCATCGAGCGAGGACGCGTGATGATGGTGCCCGATGTAGAATTCCACCTCGCCGATGCGATCGGAACAAGCCTGTTCCACCACGACCACATTGGCGACGCCATTCAACGCCAGGTGCGTGCGCAGGCGCTTGACAACTGGGGCTGGCTCAAAGGCGTAAACCTTACCCGCTGGTTGCTGGCGGGCAAAGAAGAGGGAGTAGAGACCAAGGTTTGCGCCCACGTCACAGATCACGGGGTTTTCGCGCGGCAAGACGCCGGCGTCGAAGATCCTGGCCAACAGGTCGAAGCTCTCCGTCTCCCACAGGCCGAGCATCGCATGGAAGTTGACCGTGGGATCATACTGCAACCGCGCGCCGCGCAGCCGGCCAAACGGCACCGTGTAGACTGAACCTTCCCGGTAGATCAGCGCCAGCAGGCGACGGGCCAGACCAGAATTGAAGCGTCCATGACGCAGGTCGGATAGAACGTGGCGTAGTGATGGTGAAGACATGTGAATGTGAGCGTATCGGGATTGTGGATCAGAATCGGGTTGCGTCGGCAGTGAACGGGGGTGTTGGCCTGAACAGATGATTATTGGCCGATGCCAGCCAAAAAGCCAACCCTGCGGCGAAATCATGCGACCCCATGGCGCGCACGATGGTGGCCGCATCGCTGCGCCGGCCCTGGAACAGGCAGCGCAGCGCGTAATGTGTGTCGAAGACGTTCTGGCGCATGAGGGTGTAGCGGGACGCCGCGCTGCGAATCTCCTCTGGAAAGTTGGGTAGTATGCTGGCCCGAATACGTCGGGTCTCTACTGTATGAGCAAGATACGACGCGTGAGACCGGCTAAGTTGTCGGGTGTGAGAGCGCAATCTGATCAAATATCTGTGCAGCACGCCCAAGTTGGCCTGTCTGCAGATGCGCACCCAGAGGTCAAAATCGCCAGCCACCTTGAAGGATTCGTCGAAGAAACCCACCTGGTCCAGTGCGTGGCGGCTGACGCAGGCCGTGGAAAGGTTGGCGGGCAGACAGCCGTAATAGTAGAAGTATTGCAGACTGACATGTGGGGGCATGTCTACCGGTAGGTCGTTGATGGGCGACCGGCCAACCACAGATCCTTTTTCGTCGATCAGATGAGCCTTGCAAAAGAACATGCCTACGTCAGGATGCGCCTCGAAGAAGGCCGCCTCCTCGGCCAGACAGTTGGGCTCCAATAGGTCATCCTGGCAAAGAAATCGGATCAGCGGCGCCTGAGCAGTTTCCACGAGGCGGTTCAAATTGCCAAATAGGCCCAGGTTTTTCTCCCGGCGAATGTACTGCCAGCGGGCATTTGGAAAGCTGCTAGCGATCGACGGTGTATCATCGGTCGAGCCGTCATCGCCAATCAGCAACTCGTAGTTCTGAAACGTCTGATCCGCAATAGACTTCAAACAGGCCGGCAGGTAGAGTCCTCCATTGTAGGTTGGCAAAACAACAGAGAGGGCAGGCGTTAATGTCAAGTCAGCTCTCCTTACATGCAGGCGTTTGAACACCGCGTTGAATGACACACCCCACGGCGATGTGGCTGGGGAAGAACATGCTGCGACCAAACGTATTGAGGCCCTTGTGGACCGCTCTCGAAAACTGTCGATGGAGGGAGGATTTCGCGGAGGGTGGTGGAAAGGCACGCGAGCCGTCTTCAGCAGCAAATTGATCCACACTGCCATAACCAACAAATGAAAGGGATTCGCTCACAAGGCTATGACCGCGTCGTCTGGCATATTCTTCATAGAATGTCGGCAAAATACGCCAGCAGTCAATTGGGAAATCGTGCAGCGGCCAGACTGCTGGCGTGATGATAACACAAGTCCCTCCAGTCCTAAGTAGAGCAAACAACTTATCGAGAATGTTAATGGGATCGAAGGTGTGCTCCAGAACATTGAGTGCTAAGATGCTGCCCAAAGGAGCGCTATTCCCAAGGATATTGCGAATTGTGTCGATCGGATTCTCAAGGTCAATGACGAAGTCAACAACCTCACCAGGAACAATATCCGTACCAAAATACGTAATTCCGCTCGAAGTGACGAGATCGCGATTGTTGGCTCCCTCCAATCCTACTCCCAACTCCAGACAAGGGCTGAAGATAAGGCCTCGCTTGAGCATCTCGGAAATGTAACGAACGTCGGCTCCAACCATGAATTACCTCACAGGACAGCTTGCTGCAACGTGGTCATTGCTGCAGTTGCAGAATGACGATTAGGCCAACATGCGTTGGGCGCCCTCTGGCGCCGGTTTTGATCAAACCCGTTATCTTGATCCATATGGCAGAAGCCTTGTGCTGGCCATTTGGGCCAACTAACGCTACGAAGATGAGATACGCCGCAACCAAAAACTGAACGACTGCTGGTTGGATGCTGGCTCAGCGCGTCCCGCCACAATCGCAGTGTAAAGCTGTGGAAAAACTCGTTCGACATAGCGTTGTCCCCAGACTACATCGAACTCTTGGTTGAACATAAGGAATGCCTGCAACAGATATTGCTCGTTCCAAAAGATCCGTCTTTGTAGCCAATTCTCCGGGTAATCCAGCGGCAGAAAGATATCGTGGATGTGGATTAACACGCCAGGGGCCAGGCGGGGCAGTACCTCGAGGTACAGGAAATTGACATCGCTACCGGTCTTGACCGTGTGGCTGGTATCAATGGAGAGAATGTCCCCCTCGCGTAGCGCCGTGAAAGGAGCAAGCCCAACCGCTTGAACAGGCTTTGTAATCAGGTGGTCGAGACCCGGAATGCCGCCTCGAAGGATCGGATTGGGGCAGGGATCGATTGCCGTGACCTCACCCGGTGCTCCATCCTTCCGATTCAGGCACATAGCATTGGCGATGACGTAGGTCGAATTGCCAGCGCCGACCTCCACCACCCGGGTAGGCCGCTGATACCGGATGAAGCTGTGCATCGCCACTGCCGACACGTAATCGAAGTAACCGTTGGTAGCATAATATTGGTGCGGGCAATCGGTGGGCTGATCAGGGAAATCTGTCTCCTCACGATAGCGCAACAGGATCTCCTCGGTAACGCGTCGTTGCTCATCAGCCCGCATGGCGATTCCGGGCAGATCGGATGATCGATCCCAAAAACCAGCGATCGCATCAATTTCTCGAATGTCCGGAATAGGGGTGTAATAGTGTACGGGGGTGACGAAGACCCCAAGTCGCCGGAAGAAGCGGAACGACTTGTTGGTCAACAAAAAGAAGGCTAGTTTGTTTCGTCTCAACTGATCAAGCAATTGATGCATGGGAAGCCAGAAATCGTTTTGTGCGCCCCTCATCCAGTGGTTGCTGGACGCGTCCGGCGAAAGGTAGTCAACAGCCAACGCCGTTCCTGCTGTGAAAGGACCAAGCGCAGCATGGGATAGAACAAAAACCCCAGCACTGCGCTGCCAGCCGCGACACCCGACAGGCCAGGTAGTCGGGTTGCCAGGCTGATGGCCAGGGTAAGAAGCGTCACCGAAGAACCGGCCTGCAACATGCCTTTGAAAAACGTCCACGAGCCGACGCCTAACATGGCAGCAGCCTTTCGCGGGTATACCAGTAGCCCACAGAAGATGTCTCCACAGAGCGTTGCAATCGCCGCACCAAGAACACCCAGTTTGGGAATCAAGAGCCAGGCCAGCGCCACCGTTGTGACAGCATTGGCAACGGCCCAGAATGTGATCCGCCGATGCTCGTTAGTAGCCAACAAGATCCAACTCGATGTATTCCAGCCTGCTGCTAACACGCCCTGCACCAACAATACCGCCAGCAGCAACGGCTGGAGCGTGAGCTGACGCCCTGTCCATAAGGGATAGACGACAGGCAAAATCAACCACAAGCCCAGGGCCGCTATACCACTGACGAACAAAAGGCCTTTGACTGCCAATACTGTGATCTGTGTCAGGCGATCGCGCTGGTGCTGAGCATGAAGGAAAGTCAGCTCTGCTACCAATGGTGTGCCCAACAACATGCTGACGTAACCAATCATACCAGCAGCCGTGCGCGTCGTAGCGTAGAGCGCCACCATATCCGAAGAACCTCTGGCATTCAATAGCAGGATCACTCCCTGGAAATTCAGCGTTGTGGCCAACGCAATCAACCAGAAACCCAATGAGCCTCGCATGTGCTGCCAACCGTCCTGGGCAGCATGCCAGCCAAAATCGACGTTTCTGCTGGCCCGTATCTGGCGTTTGATATCCGCAATCACGATGAACGTCAGAACAACCGCCTGTACCATCAAGACCCCAGCATAGGCCAGCGGGGTAATCTGCAACCAAAGCAAAGCGATGCAAATGGCTAGGTTGATCGACCGCACGATGTTCCCAACCATGATCCCCCTGGCCATTCGACCGGTGGCGCGATACACCGTAACGTACACGCCGCCGGGTACTCCGAGCAGTGTTGCAATGCTCAAAAAGAGCAGGATCATGCGCTCAGAAAGGCCAATCGGTTCGACTTGTCCTGGTAGCCGGATCTCAGGCAGCGCCAACATTACAATCACTACCAGGAATGCCACCGCTGTGATCAGTAAGTAAACTGATACGCCTTCTGCCAAGCCCCTCCGGAACCGCGCCATGTCCCCTAGTACGTACGTCCTGGCCAGCAGGTTGCCGATATACGCCTGACCGCCCAGATCTAGCAACGCCAGGTATGCCACCAAGGCAGTTAATGCCAGCCACTGTCCATAGCCGTCAGCGCCCCATGCCTGTAGAAACAGAGGCACTAGAAATATGGCATTGGCCATGGCAACGATCTGAGCCAGGGCGGTAGACCCCAAAGCGAGCCAAAACCGGGTTTTTGGCGTCGAGGCTAGCTGGATGTCGTTGCCCAAGTGCTTAACTCACGGAAGGTGCTGGCAGGGCCAGGTCGAAAAGGTAAAGATCGGTGAAGCACCCGATGGTCTGCTCCTTGCCATGCGCTAGGAGCCAGACAGCAACACCCTGCGCTTTCGTGAAGCCCGTCCACAGACCAACCATTTGCTCGAATGTTCCCTTGCCATGCCCTCCAGGGACGTAGCTGAAATTCTCGACTCCGTCAGAACCTGTTGACCACTTGCGGCCCAGCGAGAGTGCTCCGCCAAAGTTGATCCAGGACTTGCCACCCTGGACGTACTTTTGAGCGGATCGACGAACCAGTCCTGTCAGGCCTTGTAAGCCAAAGGAAGCGTTGATCCGAGCAGCATCCAAGCACTGCCAGCGTTCATCCGGAACCAAAGCCTGTGGATCGAGCGCTGCCAAGTTGAAGGCGTATACCAACCCATGCCAGCCAAACGGTCGCACGCCGTCCGGCGCGGCGTCCCAGGCGAAGGAGCCGTTGGGCGCCTGGTTCAGCACGGCGCGGCGCAGGCGGACCACGGGATCGCCCTCGGCCATGCCTTCCTGCACGTAGAGATCGACCCACAGGAACGGCCCGGTGGCGATGTCCTCCGGACGATAGTCGAAGCCCAGCAGCCGGCGCCCGTCGCCCAGGTCGTGGGTCAGCGCCACCTGCGGCTGCGGCGCCTGGGCCAGCCTCTCCTGCTCCTCGACCGGCCGATCGCCCGCGTAGAAGTCGAGCCAGGCCGCCGCCTGCGGGTTGGCCGGGTCCAGGTCGCGCCAAGCGTGCAGCGCTTCCAGCCGCATCTGCTCGAAGCGCTCGCGCTGAGCCAGCGCTTCCTCCGGCGGCAAGACCACCAGGCCGCGGCGGTAGGCGTCGAATGCCTCCAGCGTCCGGCCCTGCTGCGCCAGGCAGTCCACCAGGGCGAGGCCCAGATAGGGGCCCTGCACACCGTAGCTCTGATCGGCCCGGCGATACCAGGGGGCCGCCTCGTCGGCCTGGCCGCGGAACATCAGCTCCTGCGCGGCCAGGTAGAACACCGTGCCCCAGAAGCGCTGGTGGCGCGGGGTCGGCTGGCCGGGGTAGAGTTGGGCCGCATCCAGCCAGCGCAGCTCCAGCGCGGCCACGTAGGCCTGGGCCAGGACCGTGTCCTGCCCTTGCCCTTCGGCTGCCGCCCGGCGAAATTCCTCTAGCGCGCCGGCATAATCGCCCCGTTCCAGGCGAGTGGCGGCCACGAAGGAGAGCGCCTCGGTGGACAGTGACGAGGATAGCCGCTGGCCATCGGGTTGGCACAGGCTGCTCCAGCCCGTGTCCCAGGCCAGTTGGTCCATGCTGGCGTCGGAGTTGGAGCCGGCCAACACGTGCAGCGCAGCGACCCGCTCCCGGTTGGCCGCCGCGCCGCGGGCCAGGCGGCCGGTCAGGGTGAGCGCGCCGGCCAATGCCAGCAGCGCCAGGGCGATCAGCCAAAGGCGTCTCGCATTCATAGGTTACTGCAGCGCCGCAGCCAGGGCCACCAGCGCCCACGGTCGCGACCAATGCATGCGCCCCTGCCGGTAGCTTTCATAGACCTGGCGCCCTGCCCCGGGGCGCAGCAGCCCGACCTCGTCCAGCGCGGCCAGCCTGGCCTCGACCTGTCCACGCAGCGGCCCGCCCAGCCAGCGGGCAAAGGGAAAGGTGAAGCCCTGCTTATCGCGCCGCTCAGCCACCGCGGCCGGCAGCCGGTCGCCCATGGCCTGGGCCAGCAGCGGCTTGGGCCCGGCCGCGTGGTTGCGCTTGGCGTCGTCGGACAGCCGCAGCACAGCCTCGACCAGCGGCGCGTCCAGCAGCGGCTCGCGCACCTCCAGCGAGTGCGCCATGCTCATCACGTCGGTGTCGCGCAGCAGTTGGTGGTGGGTGTAGGTGCGCAGCTCGGCGCGGCTGATCCAGGCCATCGCCGCCTGGGCGTCGGGCGCTGCGCTGCCGGCCGCGGCCCGCACGTGCTCCACCGGGTCGAACGACTGCGCGGCTTCGTTCCAGACCTCCGGCGTGACCAACTGGCGCACCTCGCCGGGGGCAAACAGCCCGCGCCGCGTCAAATACGCGCTGGGCAGCGAGGCCGGGCGGTCCAGCGCGCCGGCGACGCGCGCCCACTGCTGGCGGTTGGGCAGCAGGCCGATGGCCGCCCGCGCCGCCTGGCGTCCGCCCGGCACCGCCTGCGCCAGTCGCAGGCCGCGGTAGACCTGGAATGCCTGCACAAAGGTGTTGGGATATCCCCCGAAGAGCTCGTCACCGCCTAAGCCGGAGAGCGCCACGGTCAGGCCGGCCTGGCGCGCGGTCTGCGAGACGAAATAGCTGTTGACGCCGTCGACGGAGGGCTGGTCTAGCGCAGCCAGCATGGCGTCGAACTCGGACAGCACGTCCTGGGCCGTGATCACGCGCTCGAAGTGCTCGGCGCCGGCGGCCACGGCCACGGCCCGCGCGTAGCTGGCCTCGGAGTACTCGGCCTCCTCGAAGACCATGGAGCAGGTGTGGATCGGGCCGTCAGTGGCCGCGCGCATCAGCATCACCACGCTGCTGGAGTCCAGCCCGCCGCTGAGGAACGCGCCCAGCGGCACGTCGCTCACCAGCCGCACCCGCACCGCGTCCAGCAGGCGCTCCCGCACCAGCGCCGCGGTCTCGTCGTGGTCGCCGGCCGGGCTGACGTCCTCCGGCAGTCGCCAGTAGGTGACGCGGCGGGGCGTCTCAGGCCGCTCCAGGTCGATCTCCAGCCAGGTGGCCGGCTCCAGCGCGCTGATCTGGCGGTAGATGGTCAGCGGGTTGGGCACGCTGCCCATGGACAAATAGGCCCCCACGCTGGTGGGACTGATCTCGGCGCTGGCCAGGCCGGACGCCTGCAGGGCCCTGAGCTCTGAGGCGAAGATCCAACCCGCTTCGGTCTGGGCGTAGACCAGCGGCTTGATGCCCATGGGGTCGCGGGCCAGCAGCAGGCGTCCGCCAGGGCCGGCGCCGGGGCGGTAGTCCAGCAGGGCAAAGGCGAACATGCCGCGCAGGCGGCTGACAGCCTGCGCGCCCCAGGCCTCGTAGCCGCGCAGGATCACCTCGGTATCGCTGTGGGAGCGGAACTGCCAGCCCAGCGCCTCCAGCTCGGCCCGCAGCGCGTCGGCGTTGTAGATCTCGCCGTTGTAGCTGATCCACACCGACCCGTCGTCGTTGCCCATGGGCATGTGGCCGGCCGGGGACAGGTCGCGGATCGCCAGGCGGCGGTTGGCCAGCCCGGCCTGGCCGCCAGGCGCCACGAACACGCCATGATCGTCCGGGCCACGATGGATCATGGCCTGCGCCATCGACTCCAGGCGCTTGCGCAGGTCGGGCAATACTGCCCCCGCCTTGAGGGCTATACCGGCAATGCCACACATGTCAGATCAGCGCCCCCTGATCGGCCCGGCTGCCGGCCGTCGCAGACCATCCGATGGTGCGCTGCAATCCTTTGCTCGAAGGAGGCACGTCAAGCCTCATCCCACCACAAACAGCTCAAGCGCCTTGCGATTGTCGAGCTGTTGGAAAATTGGGTAGGGAATGTTCAGGTGAACCACAGGTTCTGGAATTGGCTTGCCCATCTCCAGAAACACCTCGATGAACCCCTCTTTGACCGCTTCTAGCTCACGCAAAGCAATTTCGGCTGTCTCGCCAAAGGCTTTGCATCCCTTGAGAAGTGGGATCGAGGCGCAGTAACCTTCAGGGACACGCTGAATCTGTACGGGGTACTCCAACGCTACGTAGTAGTCCTTAGTCTCGTTCATATCCGCCTCTCAGTGCAATCAACGCCTTCAATGCATCCTTCACCTGGTACTCTGGTAGAGCGCCGCGACCCTTTGTCAATACCACGATCTGATCCAACGCTGTGTGAAAGAAAATGACGTGGCTGCTGCCGCTCTTTGGCTGCCGTTCGTCAAAATCAGCATCCAGAAGCAACTGCCGAACATCGGCAAAACTGGCATCGCGTGGGTTATTCCTGACCTTCTGATACAACTTGTCCTTGCGGGTCATCTTCTTCGCTTTCAGGTCGCGCCATTCCGTGCTCTATTGATCATGGATCCTACAAATAGGGATCAAGTTGCCATGCCATCAGCCGCGAGCTGCATCGCCTGTCGCACATCTTCTGCGTCCAGCTCTGGATAGGCATCGAGCACGTCCTGAATTGTGCTGCCGCTGGCGAGCATCTTCAAGACGACGCTGACGACCGCACGTAGTTAGCCATCGATCTTGCCGACTGTCAAGTACCACTCAATCGTCCGCCGCAATCCATCATCGAACGGCGTCTGGCTCTCGAACCCAAACCACTCCCGCGCCCGGCTGACGTCCAGCTTGCGCCGCGGCTGGCCGTTGGGCTTGGTGGTATCCCACACGATCCGGCCGCCAAAGCCGGTCAGGCGGGCGATGGTCTCCAGTAGGTCCTTGATGCTGATCTCGAACGCGCTGCCGATGTTGACCGGCTCGCTCTGGTCGTAGCGCTCGGCTGCCAGCAGGATGCCCTCGGCCGCATCCTCCACGTAGAGGAACTCGCGCGTGGGCGAGCCGTCGCCCCAGGCCACGATCTTCTGCTCGCCGCGCGCCTTGGCCTCCAGGCACTTGCGGATCAGGGCCGGGATCACGTGCGAGGTCTCCAGGTCGAAGTTGTCGCGCGGGCCGTAGAGGTTGACAGGTAACAAGAAGATCGAGTTCCAGCCGTACTGCTCGCGGTAGGTCTGGCTCTGCACCAGCATCATCTTTTTGGCCAGGCCGTAGGGAGCGTTGGTCTCCTCCGGGTAGCCGTTCCACAGGTCATCCTCGCGGAAGGGGGTGGGGGTGAACTTGGGGTAGGCGCAGACGGTGCCGATGGCGATGAATTTCTCCACGCCGGCCCGCCAGGCCTCGTGCATCAGCGGCACGCCCATCATCAGGTTGTCGTAGAAGAACTCGGCCGGCTTGGCCCGGTTGGCGCCGATACCGCCGACGTGCGCAGCCAGGTGGATCACGACCAATTGGCAATTGTCAATTGGCAGTTGAGAATGGTCAATGTCGGAGAAGAGGCGGCGGATGGCGGCGATGTCGCGTAGGTCGTAGTCCTGGCGGCGGGGGACGATCACGTCAGCCGCGCCGCGGGCGCGCAGCCTGTCGACGATGAAGGAGCCGAGGAAGCCGCTGCCGCCAGTGACGACGACGCGTTTATCGCGCCAGACGGTGGCGCTGTCAGGCCATTGCTTTTGCATGAATTCCGCTTCTGGAGAGGATAAGATAATCAACTAACCATCGAATCGACCACGTTGCGCGTGTCCACCAGCGCCGCTGCCGTCTGGCTGATGTGGCGCCAGTCGTAGATGCTGTGATCGGTGACGATGACTACGCAGTCGGCGGCGGCCAGCGCCGGCTCCAGGTCCGCCTCGCTGCGCAGGCCGTGCCCGTTGTGGGCGAACTCTGGCACGTAGGGATCGTGATAGCGCACGTGCGCGCCTTTCTGCCGCAGCAGCTCGATGACGTCCAGCGCCGGCGACTCGCGCACGTCGTCGATGTCCTTCTTGTAGGCCACCCCCAGCACCAGCACGGTGCTGCCCTTGACCGCCTTGCCGGCCTCGTTCAGGGCAGCGACCACTTTCTCCACCCAGTAGCGCGGCATGTCGCTGTTGATCTCGCCGGCCAGTTGGATGAAGCGCGCGTTGTAGTTCAGCGTCTTCAGCTTCCACGACAGGTAGTGCGGGTCCAACGGGATGCAGTGGCCGCCCACGCCGGGTCCGGGCGTGAACTTCATGAAGCCGTAGGGCTTGGTCGCGGCCGCGTCGATCACCTCCCACACGTCGATGCCTAGCTTGTCGCACATGATCGCGACCTCGTTCACCAAGGCGATGTTGACCGCGCGGAACGTGTTCTCCAGCAGCTTGGTCATCTCGGCCGCGGCCGGCGATGAGACTGGCACCACGCGATCGATGGCCTGGCTGTACAGCGCCAGCGCCATCTCCAGGCACTGGGGCGTCACCCCGCCCACTACCTTGGGCGTGTTCTCCACCGTCCAATCGGTCCGGCCCGGATCGATGCGCTCCGGCGAGAAAGCCAAGAAGAAATCCGAGCCGACTGAACGATGAAGGATGAACGATGAACGCTGAGTCTCGGATCCGAGTTCATCGTTCTGCATTCCTCGTTGCCCCATCCCCGCCTCCAACATCGGCCGCAGCAGCTCCTCGGTGGTGCCGGGGTAGGTGGTCGACTCCAGCACCACCAGCATTCCGGGGTGGATGAAACGAGCGACGGACTCGCCGGCCGCGATCAGGAAGCGCACATCGGGGTCGCGCGTCTTGTTCAGCGGCGTGGGCACGCAGATAATGGCCGCGTCGCAGGCCGCCAGGATGCTGTAGTCGATGGTGGCGGAGAGGCGGGGTGGGGGAGAATGGTTAATGGTGAGTTGGTGAATTGGTGAATGGTTAATGGCAAGTGCGGGGTTGACTGTGACCCGCGCCAGCCGGTCTGAGGGGATGTCGCTGATGTAGGAGCGGCCCTGGTTGATAGCGTCCACTTTGCTGGAGTCGACGTCGATGCCGACGACGGGGAAGCCGCTCTCGGCGAAGGCGACGGCCAGTGGCAGGCCGACGTAGCCCAGGCCGATGATGGCGACGGTCGCGCTATGGTCGTGGATTTTGGTGAGGAGTTGGTTTTTCATGACGTGTTTGGTAGATGTGCCGAGTATTGACGCTGCGAGAGGTACTGACCTTGTAGCAGAGGGCTGTGGAGATCACCGAAGCCCGACGCCCATGAACTCCAGCGGCGTTTGCACAACGATGGCTGTTCTGTCCTCGAAATGTTTCTTGTTCCACGTTATGATCGCATTCAAGTTGTGCTCTTCTGCAGTACGAAGCAAAACGGCATCTCCCCACGTCATCTTGCGACCGAACATGTCGAACATCGCATGACTGAAATTCAAGAACCATGTGGTTGCGTTCTGTGCCCGGAGTCCTCGTGGCCCAAGGATGGTCACTGGGTATACCTCGTCAAACTGATATGCCCACTGTTTGAGTTCTGCGGCTGATAGATTGAATGAGGAAATCCCACACAACTCGAACAAAGAGAAAATCGAGAATCCCGCTTCTGTCTTTGTCATAAGTTCCAAGAAGGCTTTGTTGGCATCATACCGGTCATCACGCCGGAAGAACCGGTCAATGACAAAGACATTAGTGTCGAGCAAGACCATAAGTGTCTCCTCTCATGGCTTGCTCAAATGCTTCCACAGAATCATATGACAACTCGCTGGCTATCTTTTCCGATAACCTGTCGAACTGTGCTCTTCTTGCCTCAGGGGACATTTCCAGCAGATCCGGCGTTTCCTCAGCGATTTGATCTTTGATCGCCTGCCACAGGCCAAGCGACGTATCCTCTGATGGCTCGCGCCCAACTCGATACTTGCCCAGGACGGGAGACAACCGTCGCCTGAGTTCTTGTATGTCTGCTTGGTTCATCAGGGCGATGGCTTCGACCACCTGATCCACGTTCAGTTTCTGTTGTAATGTCATTTCACCATCCTTTGATCGCTACCGTAAGCCGACGAACTTAGCGTCCCACAATGCCACGCGCCGCCAGCTCAGCCAGGATCGTCTCCACCGCATCCTCCACGCTCACCAGGTCTGTCTCCACCACCAGCTCGGCCGCCTCCGGCTCTTCGTAGGGCGAGCTGACGCCGGTGAACTCCTTGATCTCGCCGGCCAGCGCCTTGGCGTACAGCCCCTTGGGATCGCGGCGCTTGGCCACCTCCAGGTCGCACTTGACGTACACCTCGACGAAGCGGCCCTCCGGCAGCAGGCTGCGGGCGAAGCGGCGATCTTCCCGGAAGGGCGAGATGAAGGTGCAGAGCGCCAGGTGGCCGTGCTCGAAGGCCAGTCTGGCTACCTCGCCCACGCGCCGGATGTTCTCTTTGCGGTCGGCGGCGGAAAAGCCCAGGTCGCCGTTCAGGCCGTGGCGCACGTTGTCGCCGTCCAGGTAGAACGTCTCGACGCCCAGGCTGTACAGCCGCCGCTCCAACAGCCGCGCCACGGTGGACTTGCCCGAGCCCGACAGGCCGGTGAACCACACCACCGCGGCCTGGTGGCCGTGGCGCTGCTCGCGCAGCTCGCGACTGATGGCCGTGCGCTCCCAGACCACGTTGCTCGACTTGGCGCGCGCCGCGTCCGGCGCGACGTCGGCCAGCTCCTGGTCGGCGCGGCGGATCATGCCGGCAGCCACGGTGTTGTTGCTGTAGGGGTCGATCAGGATGAAGTTGCCAGTGGCGCGGTTGACCTGATAGGAGTCGAAGAAGAGCGGCTGCGTGGTGGTCAGGCGCACGCGGCCGATCTCGTTCAGCGTCAGGGTCTGGGCCGGCTCGCGGTGCAGCGTGTCCACGTCGATGCGGTAGGTGAGCTGGTCGATGTGGCCGCGCACCTGGCGGGTGGTGTGCTGCACGATATAGGGCGTGCGCGGGTTGAGCGGCTCCTCGCTCATCCAGCACAGGGTGCACTGCAAGGCTGCGCTGGCCTGGGGCAGGTTGCCAGCCCGCACGATCATGTCCCCGCGGCTGATGTCGATCTCGTCCTCCAGGGTCAACACGACCGAATCGCCCGCGGCCGCCTCCCTCAACTCGCCGTCCAAGGTGACGATGCTGCGCACCCGTGAGCTGCGGCCGGAGGGCAAGACCACCACCTCCTCGCCCGGCCGGATCGTGCCTGAGGCGATCTGGCCGGCGAAGCCGCGGAAGCCGGCGTGGGGCCGCAGCGCCATCTGCACCGGGAAGCGAAAGTCCACCAGGTTGCGGCTGGCGCCTACGCTGACGTGCTCCAGGTGGTGCAGCAGCGAGGGGCCGTCGTACCAGGGCATGTTCTGGCTGCGCTGCACCACGTTGTCGCCCAGCAGCGCCGAGATGGGGATGAAGGCCAGGCTGGGCACCGACAGCTTGCTGGCAAAGTCGGTGTACTCGGCGGCAATGCGCTGGAAGACGGCCTGATCGTAGCCCACCAGATCCATCTTGTTGACCGCCACCAAGACGTGCGGGATCTGCAAGAGGGACGCAATGAAGCCGTGGCGCTTGCTCTGCGTTACTACGCCGTGTTGCGCGTCGATCAAGATGATGGCCAGCTCGGCGGTAGATGCGCCGGTGACCATGTTGCGGGTGTACTGGATGTGGCCCGGCGTGTCGGCGATGATGAACTTGCGCTTGGGAGTGGCGAAGAAGCGGTAGGCTACGTCGATGGTGATGCGCTGCTCGCGCTCGGCGCGCAGGCCGTCGGTGAACAGCGCCAGGTCGACATACTCCTCGCCGCGCAGTTGGCTGGCCCGCTCCACGGCCGCGAGCTGGTCCTCGAAGATGTTCTTGGTGTCCAGCAGCAGCCGGCCGATCAGCGTGCTCTTGCCGTCGTCCACGCTGCCAGCCGTGGTGAAGCGCAGCAGGTCCATGCTCAGGTAGGGGTCGGGCGTCATCTAGAAATAGCCTACCTTCTTGCGGTCTTCCATCGCGGCCTCGGAGCGCTTGTCGTCGGCCCGGCCGCCCCGCTCGGTGATGCGCGCGGCCGCCACTTCCATGATGATCTCATCCAGCGTGCTGGCCGTCGACTCCACCGCGCCGGTGCAGGTCAGGTCGCCGATGGTGCGGAAACGGACGGTCTTGGCCGCCACCTGCTCGTGCGGCAGCGGGGTGATCACGTCGGACACGGCCAGCCACATGCCGTCGCGCTGTAGGACGTCACGGCGGTGCGAGAAGTAAAGGCTGGGGATGGGGATCTCCCGCAGGCGGATGTACTGCCAGACGTCCATCTCGGTCCAGTTGCTGAGCGGGAAGACGCGGAAGCCCTCGCCGGCGTGCTTGCGGCCGTTGTAGAGCGACCACAGCTCCGGCCGCTGGTTCTTGGGGTCCCACTGGCCGAAGCGGTCGCGGTGCGAGAAGAAGCGCTCCTTGGCCCGCGCCTTCTCCTCGTCACGCCGGCCGCCGCCCAGCGCGGCCTCGAAGCGGTGCGCGTCCAGCGCGTCCAGCAGGGTGATGGTCTGCAAAGTGTTGCGGCTGGGGTTGTGGCCCGGCTCCTCCTGCGCGCGGCCGCGCTCGATGGACTGCTGCACCGAGGCGACCACCAGATGCACGCCCAGGTGCTGCACCAGCCAGTCGCGGTAGTCAATGGTCTCCGGGAAGTTGTGACCGGTGTCGATGTGCATCAGCGGGAAAGGGATCTTGCCCGGCCAGAAGGCGCGCTGGGCCAGGAAGGCCATGACGATAGAGTCCTTGCCGCCGGAGAAGAGCATCACCGGCCGCTCGAACTGCGCGGCCGTCTCGCGGATGACGAAGATCGCCTCGGCTTCCAGTTGTTGCAGGTGGGTACGGAGATAGGAACTCATTGCTTGAACCCGACGTGTTCGGCATGGCCCAGCACCTGATCGGACCATTGCTTGGCCTGCGCGGCCAGCACGCTGCGCTGCGACGCGCTGTGTTGCGCCTCGGGCCAGGCGCGCTGCCACAGCGCCAACATCACCTGCAGGTTGACCAGCGCCTCGGCCGTCTCAACCGGCGCGTCGGCTGCTGTCCACTCGATCAAGAGCTGGCTCTGTTCCAGCAGGGCGCTGACCGCTGTCCCGCCCGAGGCGCGGCGAGCGGATGATGCGACCCGGCTCAAATCAGCCGCAAGGCCTGCCAGTCGCACCGGCAGCGCATCCGCCAGGTAACGCTCCCGAAGCGCTTCGCGATTTTTCACACGACGCCTCCTAGTAACTCTCGAGCAACCGTTTCCACTTGCCTTCGTATCTGCTCACTTTGAATGATGATGCTGCGGTTGCCCAGCCGCGGGCGAATGTTGATCAAGGACTCGAACTCAATGTGCTGCTCGTCCGGAAACCAATTGGCACCCCACAGATCATCCTGCTCGCTGCCCAGTTCCAACAGAAGCGCCTCACAATCGGCGTGCATCTCCCCGCCACCGGCCAAGGTCCGGCGGCGAACGTCCACGACGATCTTGATCATGAACGAGTAAGCCTCGAGCATCTCCTGGACTTGTGCGCGGGATGCAGGCTGGTCAAGCCAATGGATCACGTTTGTCTCATCTCAACTGAGCTATCGGTCTCACGGCCTGTTCATTGGCGAACATCTTGTCGATGCTGCGCCGGCCAGAACGCCGCCACGCCGAAGAAGAGGAACATCACGCCGAAGGACGCAAAGCTGAAGTTGTTGCGCTACTGCCAGCGCTCCGCGGCCAGCTCGGCGCGTTCCGGCCGGTGCGACGTGCTACGCCGCGGCTGCTTGCCAAAGCGCCCCCTGGCGTTGCCCAGCCAGCGATGCGGCGTGCAGAGCGTGCAGCGCACCACCCGTCGGGATTTCTTGCGTTTGTGGTGGGCCATTTGAGTTAAGCCTCTGGTTTGACGTGGAGTGTCGCTGCGGGACGCAGATTTGCACTGATTGACACCGATCAGAAGGGGAGGCCGCCGGTTTTGTTTTCTGATCTGTGTCAATCTGCGTTAATCTGTGTCCAAATTCCGCTCAACAAGGATCGGTGTTCCGAACGGTGTCTACATGGCTCGAATCACCCGCCCCTTGCCGCGCGTGCGGCGGGGACGCTTAACCGGACCGCCGGCCGGCTCCAAATCTTCCACCGGCACCAGCGCCTCCTGCTCCTGGCCCAGGAAGTCCAGCAGCACCCGCACCCGCTCGGCCGGGCGCATGGGACCGACGAAGACCGCCTCCAGCCCGGCCAACGGCCCCTCCTTCAGTCGCACCCGGTCGCCCATCTTGAAGGGGTGCTGCGGCAGGCCGCCCTGCGCGTCGATCTCGGCCAGCCGCGCCTGCAGGGCTTGCATCACCTTGGCCGGCACCGGCTTGGGCACGCCGCCGAAAGCCACCAGGCGGATTACCCCCGGCGTGTTGTTGACCGCGCTGGCCTCGCTCTGCTCCAGGTCCAGCTCAACGAAAAGGTAGCCAGGGAAGAGGGGGGCGACGCGCATCTGCCCCCGATAGCGCTGGCGCACCTCGGGCAGCAGCACCACGGCGGTCAGGCGCTGCTCCAGCAGGCTGGCGGCCAGCAGCTCCTGGCGCGCTTTGGTGTGGACGACGTACCAACGTTTGCTCATAGCACCTCAATCCCGCAGCCGGACAAGCGCCGCCGCTCCGGCAGCGCTTGCGCCAGAAAACAAGGCAATGGGCATGATCGCCGGCCGGAGCGATGGCTACGACGAACCGGCGAGACTGGGTCTGCACCCGTGCTGGCTGCTCAGGCGGCCCGGTGGTCACGGCGGGGCAGCATCGAAGCTTATGACGCTGCGACAGGGTGGAAGACGCGCGCAGGCCAGGCAAATTCTCACGCGCCGACTACAGAGCGCCAGGCCAAAGGCCAGCAGCGTTCTGGCGCCCATACTGACGAAACCGGCCGGTGTGTCACACAGCTCAACGAAGGGGCAGTCAAGGGCTTGGGCGCCTCTGCCTCCTCGCAGAGCGCGCTGGCTGTCAACAGGTGCATCTTTCTGTAGCAGTCCTACTATAACATCACGCCGGATGAAGTGCCAAATCCCTTGGCATGGACGCTTGACAAGCCGCCGCTTTGCCGTACAATCAACCTGACATGCAAGGCATCAGTTCATCCGCGTTATCGGTGGCAGGCCGGGAGCCTGGGGTTGTGCAGCCTGGCGGCGACCGGGCGGCCAGCGACTTGGTGCGCGCGCTGTTGTCGCCGGCCGGCGTGGGGGCGTTGCCGCCCGGCCAATGGCAGGCCGCGCTGCCGGCGCTGCACGAGCAGCGCCTGATCCCCTTCGTCTATGCCCACCTGCGGCGCACGGCGGTCTGGCGCGCGCTGCCGGGTTTCGTGCAGCAGGCGCTGAGCGACGACTTTCAGCGCTTCAGCGTGCGCGCCTATCTGCTGGACGCGGAGTTGGCGGCTGTGTCGGCGGCGCTGGCCGGCGCGGGCGTGGACGTGCTGTTGCTCAAGGGGGCCGCGCTGGGCCGCACGGTCTACGCCAGCACGGCCGAACGGCCGGCCGGCGATCTGGATCTGTTGATCCGCAGCGAGCAGGTGGAGCGGGCGCGGCAGGCGTTGCACGACTTGGGCTACCGCGCCGGCGGGCTGTACTGGCTGCCCCGCTGGCAGCGCCGCTACCGGGCCGAACTGGCTATGTTGCGCCAGGCCGAGGACGGTTCCCACATCCTGGTGGAGCTGCACTGGGCCCTGGTCGAAGCGCCCTTTTACATCGATCAGATCCCACTGGACGAGATTTGGCAGGCGGCCCACCCTGCGCCGCAGCTTGCCGGCGCCTGGCTGCCCGATCCGGCCACGCTGCTGATCCATTGCTGCGCGCACCTGGCCCTGCACCACAGCCAGGACATGCGCCTGTTCTGGCTGTTGGATGTGGACCGGCTGGCGCGCTGGCCGGCGCTGGACTGGCAGACGACGTTGGCCCAGGCCGAGCGCTGGCGGCTGGACCTGGCCGTCAGCCGCGTTGTACAGCAGGCGGCCGCGTGCTTTGGCACGCCGCTTCCGCCTGCTGTGACCCAATGGCTGGCTGAGCCTCGGCCCGATCCCGTGCAGCACGCATTGTGGGGCCAGGGCGACGCAACGCCGGGCTATACCTGGCGCAAGGTGCGCACTACGTTGGCCGTAGTCACGCCGCCACAGCGCCGCCGCTACGCCGCCTGGCTGCTGTTGCGCAGCCTGCTCTGGGCGCCCGAGCAGCTCGCCCGGCGTCTGGCGGATTGAAGGACGGACTTTTGCCGCGAATTGCGCGAATTAAACGAATTGGTCGGAGGTTCACCGCAAATCAGCCGGCGGTTTGCCGGCCCTTTCGACAAGAAATTCGCCAAATCCGCGCAATTCGTGGCTAACCTCCGGCCAATTCGCCAAATCCGCGCAATTCGTGGCTAACCTCCGGCCAATTCGCCAAATCCGCGCAATTCGCGGCTAACCGCTGGCCAATTCGCCAAATTCGCGCAATTCGTGGCTAACCTCCGGCCAATTCGCCAAATTCGCGCAATTCGTGGCAAGATTCCGGACTCTTAGGAGAAAGCATGACCATCGAACAACGCATCCCCATCCATCACCCCCGCACGGCCTCGCGCCTGTTCAGCGGCGAGGCGGTCGTGATCACGCCGGCCGAGAACACCGTGCGCATGTTCAACCCCGTCGGCAGCCGCATCTGGGAGCTAATGGACGGCCAACACAGCGTCGGCCAGATCATCGCTACCTTGATCGACGAGTTCGACGTGGCGCCGGAGCGGGCACAGCAGACCACGCTGGACTTCTTCGCCATGCTGGAGGAGAAGGAACTGGTGGCGTGGATCGGCCAGTAACCAACTGCCATGCCGCTGCCGATCTTGTTTGGCTGGTCTGTTGACCGGCGAGATTCCGCCGGCTACCCGGCGGAAGGCGCAATTGCCTGACTTAGTCATCGTCCAAAAAGAGGTTGGTGCTCTGATTGGTCTTTGTGCGGCGCCCCGGATGCCCGCCGGAGCGGGCCTAAGCGAGCCAGCCCACCATGTTGATCATGGACAGGTAGGTAGTGTATCGTAGGCTTGGCGATATCTCCGTACTTATAGTATAATGGCTTGGCTTGACTGAGCGGCTGAGGAGTAGAACATGTTGACAACGATTCCCTTGTTCAAGAGTGAGCCGGCAGCGCCGCCGAGGATGGATTTCGTGGCCTGCGGGCAGTCGGGTGGCCAGGGCGACCCCTATGATCAGTTGCTGGCTCGCTTGCGCCGCGAGTATGTGCCCTTCAGCGCCATGCTGGAGCTGACGCATGCCTGCAATCTGGACTGCGTCATGTGCTACAACTCGCCCCGGGCCGAGCCGGAGCTGAGCACCGCCGAGTGGCTGGACGCGTTGGAGCAGTTGGCCGCGGCCGGAACCCTGCGCCTGACCCTGACCGGCGGCGAGATCCTGGCCCGGCGCGATTTCTTCACCATCGCCGAGCGGGCGCGCGAGCTGGGTTTCGCGCTTGATCTGAAGACCAACGCCACCCTGCTGACCCCTGCAAGCGCCGACCGCATGGCCGCCTTGCAGCCGGCGCAGGTGGACATCAGCCTGTTGGGCGCGACCGAGGCCACCTTCGACGCGGTGGCCCGCAGCAAACACACCTTGAGCCGGGTGCTGCGCGGCGTGCGGCTGTTGCAGGAGCGCGCGGTGCGGGTCAAGCTGAACACCCTGCTGCTGGACCTGAACGTGACCGAGCGCGGCCAGATGGTGGAGTTGGCGCAGCAGTTGGGCGTGTTGTACGAGCAGGTCTTCAAGATCTCGGCGGCCGACGACGGCAGCGACCGGGCAGGGCAGCACCAACTGGGCCGGCAGCAGATCAGCGCGCTCTTTCAGGCCGATCAGACCCCCTTTCAGCCGGCCCGGCGCAGCGCCGAGAGCCGCACCTGCCAGGTTGGCTTGGCGGCCTGTCTGATCAGCCCCTACGGCGAGGTCTACCCTTGCCACGAGCTGCGCATTCCGGCCGGCCGGCTGACGGGGCCGCGACGCCAGCCCTTCGCCGAAATCTGGGCCAACGGGCCGATCTTTCAGCGGCTGCGGGCCCAGCACACCCTCGCCAACCTGCCCGAATGCCAGGTCTGCCCCATCAACGCCTACTGCGAGGGGCGCTGCTCAGGACTGGCCTGGAAGGAGCACGGCGACCTGTACGGCGGGCACAGCCTGGCCTGCCAGCAGGCGCAGGCCCGCTTTGAGCAGCAACACCCAGGCCAGCGCGCGCCGCAGACCCCCTTGCAGGCGCGCCGGCTGCAGACCGACACCCCCCTGCCGGCGCCCACCAACGGTCGTCACCGGCAGGCCATCCCCTTGATGGGCGTGTGAACGCCGTCAGGCCAGCCCATCAAACCACGCTTTACCGGTCTCTGAAACACCGAGAGGAGAGCACTCATGTCACCATCGACCAGCGTCACCCCTATGGATCACCTGGAGTCCCCGGCCAAGGCCCAGTGGGAGGATCCCGCGATCACCTTGGAGCGCAGCCTGGATGTACAAGCACAAAGTGGCCCGCCTGCCGGCGGTCCGCCCAGCACGGGGACGAACTATGGCTTTATTGGACCGTTAGGCCTGTCGCTCGGCGCCGGTGGAGTCTGTTGATTTGATTCGGGGTTACTACTCAGCCGTCTAAGCAGCTACGATTCGGGTTTATCAACTGCTGCCAACGGCGACGATCATGACAACACGAATGCGATCTCTGATGATCCTGTCTATGGCGGTGGTCTTGGGGCTGCTGTCGCCGCTGCCGCCTGCCCAGGTCGCGGCGCAGGCGGTGGTTTCGCTGCGCGTGCAGACGCCTGCCTATCAGCTAGCGGGCAATGAACTGAGCGTGCCAGGCTATGGCAGCAACGCGGTTCCCGGCGCGCCGGCGCTGCCGGTCTGGAGCACCGTGGTCCAGTTGCCGCCTGAGGGTGACTGGTGGATCGAGCAGAGCTCGCCCGGCGCGCAGGTGTTGGCGCAGACGGCGGCGATCGCCGCCGTCCCTGTGCCTGATCTAGACGTCGCGGTGGGGATCGACTGGGTCAACGGCGACGACCTGCCGGCCTCTCCCCCTATCGCCGATCGCCCCGACCCTGCCATCTACGGGGCAAATGCTTTCTACCCATCGTCGCCGGTCGTTGCGGGAGCTGAACAGTGGCAGCGCGGCCGGCGTTTGCTGGCCCTGCGCGTCTTTCCCTTCCAGTACAACCCTGTCACCGGCGCGCTGCGCTATCACCCGGATGTGCAGATCACCATCCACAGCACGCCCGGCGCGGCGACGCCCGTCCTGACGCCGGCTGCCCTGGCGACCAGCAACCCCGCGGCCAGCGCACCGGGCAGCCTGCGCATTCGCACGGGGGAGCGCGGCCTCTATCGCCTCAGCTACGACGAGCTGTTGGCGGCCGGCGTGCCGCTGCCCGGCGCAGATCCGGCCAGCTTCGCCCTCTCCTACCTGGGCCAGCCGGCGGCCATCGAGGTCAGCGGTGAGGAAGATGGCCGCTTCGACCCCGGCGACCTGGTGATCTTCTATGCCCAGCCTTACGAGGGGCGCTATCAGACCGATAACGTCTACTGGTTCAGCTATAACGACGCGCCCGGCCTGCGCATGGCCGCGCGGGCAGCGACCCCCACCGGCAGCGAGCCGCTGATTACCACTATCACCCAGACGCTGCACGTGGAGTTCCAGCGCCTCTACCAGAGCACCTTCCCACGGCCGCGCGACGCCGACCACTGGTTCGACACCCCACTCAGCCCCGACATCGCCAGCGCCCAGACGGTGACGCGCAGCTATGAGCTGGCGCTGGACGACGCGCTGACTGAGGGCACGCTGCGCATCCGGGCCGCGCTGCACGGCGGCGCCAACCGCCCGGCCGACCCCGATAAGTCCATCGCCATTGCGCTCAACGGACATCCGGTGGCCATCCACCAGTGGGAAGGGCTGACCTATCACCTATCGGAGGACAGCGCGCCGGCCGCCTGGCTGGACAGCGCGCCCAACCGGCTGCATCTGGTGGCGGGCATCGCCCAGTTGCCCGGCGTCGGCTTCTACTCGGTGTCGCCAGACTGGGTGCAGGTCAGCTATCCGGCGTTGGCCGACGCCGAGGGGGACCAGCTCTATGTCGAAGGGGTGGCTGCCGGCGCCAACCAGGTGCGGGTCAGCGGCTGGAGCACGCCGACGGTGCAGGTCTACGAGCTGCGCGACCCCAACCGGCCGGTGCGCATCCTGACCACGGCGGCCGAGCCGGCCGGCGGCGGCTACAGCGTCAGCTTCTGGGATGCGGCGCTGCCGGGACCGACCTACGCCCTGAGCACCCGCGCCAGCCTGCGCGCGCCGCTGGCCATCGAGCCGGACACGCCGTCGAGCTGGGGCGCGCCCGACCACGCAGCCGACTACATCGCCATCGTCCATCCGTCGCTGTGGAGCGCGATCGACCCGCTGCTGGCTCACCGCGCGGCCGAAGGGCTGCGCATCGCCAAGGTCGACGTGCAGGACATCTACGACGAGTGGAGCTTCGGCCGGCGCGACCCCGAGGCCATCCGCAGCTTCCTCAGTTACGCCTACCACCACTGGAACCCCGCCGCCGGTCGAGTAGCGCAGCGTACCGAGACCCCCCAGCCCCCCCAGTACGTTCTGCTGGCTGGCGATGGCCACTACGACTTCACTGGCGTCAGCGGCGTGACGCTGCCTAACCTGATCCCGCCCTATCTGGCCCATGTGGATCCCTGGATGGGTGAGACGCTGGCCGACAACCGCTACGTCAGCGTGGACGGCCCCGACGACATCCTGCCTGACATGGCCATTGGCCGCATCCCCGCCAACACGCCGGCCGATGTGGCTGCGGTGGTGGACAAGATCATCGCCTACGAGACGGCCGCGCCGGCCGGCTCATGGCAAGAGCGCGTCGCCTTCGTGGCCGATCACAACCTGGACCCGGCTGGCGACTTCCACGCCATGTCTGATGACGTGCGGCTGAACTGGCTGCCGGCCGGCTACGACGACCGCACCATCTACTACAACCGCGACTATTTCAGCGGGCCGGAGATGAACGCGGCGGTCCGGGGGGAATTCGACCAGGGCGCGCTGCTGGTGCAGTGGCACGGACACAGCTCCCGGTTCCGCTGGGGCGCGTTCACCGCGCTCAACTACACCGATCCGCCGCTGTTCGACGCCAACGACCGCTGGCCGGCCACCGTGCATTTCACCTGCTTCTCCGGCTACTTCGGCAATCTGGCCTTCAACCGCCAGGCGCTGGGCGAGGTCCTGCTGCTGACCCCGCAGCGCGGCGCGATCGCCGACATGTCGCCCAGCGGCCAGCACGTCGGCTGGACCTTGCTGCAAGTGAACCAGGGGCTGGCTCAGGCGCTTTTCCAACAGCGGGTCGATCGCATGGGGCCGGCCATCGACGCGGCCAAGCTGTACTACTACAGCCAAACCGGCGGCTTTCTGGATGTGATCGACACCATGATCCACTTCGGCGATCCCGCCCTCAAACTGCGGCTGCCCGGCCCGCAGTTGGCTGGCTCTACCCTGGCCGTCAGCCGCGCCTGGGCCCCGCCGGGCGTGCCCATTACGGTCACCGCCACGCTGACCAGCACCGCCGCGGTTAGCGCCACCGCCCAGCTCACCTTGACCTTGCCGGCCGGGCTGGGCGAGCCAACCAACCTGGGCGCCAGCTCCGCCGGCGCGCTGTACGACCCGATCAGCCGGCAGATCACCTGGAGCGGCGCCGTTGCGGCCGGCGCGGCCGAGTGGGTCGCCTTCCGCAGCGCGTTGCTGCCCGAGGCGGCTGCCTGCGCCCAGGCCACCGTGGCCGGCCAGGCGAGGGATGGGCTGGCCGCGCTGACCCCGCTGGCCGCGACGGTGCAGGCCGTCACGCCCGACGTGGACTGCGACGGCGACGTGGACATCGCGGACATCATGCAAGTGACGGCGCACTGGGGCGCGGCCCAGGGCGATCCTGACTATCACCCGCGCTACGATCTGAACGGCGATGACGCCATCGACGCGCTGGATATCGTGCATGCAGCCGCCGGCTGGCGTTAGAACGTATGAGGAGGACTCGCCATGAACCCCATTGCACACACCCGTTGGTATCGCACAGTCCTGGCAGCGCTGCTGGTGGCGCTGCTGGCGACCCCGTTGAGCGTTGCGTTGGCCGGGCCGGAGCAGCCGGACGCGTTGCAAACCATCACTCTGCCCCCCGGCGCGGACGTGACAGTCGAGGTGGAGCGGCCCGCCGCCGCCAAGGGCGCTGGCAAGCTGGAGTCGATGCTGGCGCAGATCGCGGCCGCCTACCAGGCCAGCGACCAGGCCACGCTGGCTACCTTTGGCGGCCAGCGCCACGTGGACCTGGCGCAGGGCGCGGCGCGCGTCATTCTGGAGATGGACGTGGACCCGCAGGCCCATCCGGCCGGCGGGCCGACCTTCGAGACGGTGGCCCTGCCCAACGGCCGGCTGGCCACCATCGAGCACGCGCCGCCGATCGCGATTCGCGCGGAGCTGGCGGCCGCGATTGCCGCCACCGGCGCCAGCTACGAGACGGCCTACGAGAGCTGGGTGCAGGTGTTGGCGCCCTTCGCCAGCCTGGAGGCGCTGAGCAAGATCGACGGGGTGCGCCTGGTGCGCCTCCCTTTTCCGGCGCAGCAGGACGCCCTGCCAACGCAGAGCGCCGCGCCCGACCAGGCGCCGCAGGTCGGCACACAGACCACCCAGGGCGTCAACCTGACTAACATCAACACCTGGCACAGCGCGGGCTGGAACGGCACGGGGATCAAGCTGGCGGTCTTCGACTTTGGTTTCACCAACTGGACTGCGCGCAAGACCAGCGGCGACCTGCCGTCAGGAACCGTGCAGAAGGATTTCAGCGCGACCTTTGACTTCACCGTCAACAGCAACCAGGGAACTGCCGGCTACGACCACGGCACGGCCTGCGCCGAGATCGCCTACGACATGGCGCCGGACGCGACGGTCTATCTCTACGCCTTTGACACCGACGTCGAGTTCGGCAATGCGGTGTTAGACTACCGCAACAACGTCAGCGGCAAGCGGGTCGCCTCCATGTCCATCGGCTGGGTGAACGCCGGGCCATACGACGGCACCGGGCCCATCAACGCCATCGTCGACGGCGCGCAGTCCAGTGGCATCTTCTGGGCCAACTCGGCCGGCAACCAGCAGCGTCAACATCACTCCTGGACGTCGGCGCAGTATAGCGGCGGCGGCAACAGCGTGGCCTTCGGCACAGGGAATATCCAGGGCATTGGCCCTACTACAGGCAATCTATGGAACATTCCCAGCGGTACCACCTTGGAAATCTTTCTGGAATGGAACGACTGGAACGCAACGCGCACCGGCAACCAGAATCGCATCGACTACGATGTGGTGTTGTATCGCTATACTGGCTCTAGTTGGGCATCCGTGACTAGTGCCATTAACAATCAATGCTTCAATGCGAACGCGCTGCCCGTCGAGGAGCTGACCTACACGGTACCGTCGGGTGGGCCTTACAACTACGGGATCGCCATCTGGCGCTATCAGGTTAGCGGCAGTTGCACCAACAACTTCGGCCACTGGATGCAGCTCCACACCCACACCGGCTTCTTCACCAGCGGCACCGGGGCTGACTATGCCTTCTGGTACCGCAACACCTGCAACAGCATCACCATCCCGGCCGACGGCAACAGCGCGGTGGCCGCCGGCGCGACCTTCTGGGGCGAGGACGGCGTCAGCGGCCAGCTCTACGGCCTGGAGACCTTCTCAAGCCTGGGCCCGCGCAACGCGTCCGGCGGCGGCAACCCGGGGGCGGCTGTCAACAAGCCGGACGTGGTCGCGCCGGACGGAGTGAGCACCGTCAGCTATGGCGCCAGCAACAGCACAGCGTATCGCAACAGCGGCGCCGGCTTCTGGGGCACCTCCGCCTCGGCGCCGCACGTGGCTGGCATGGCCGCAGCCGTCTGGGAGATCGATCCCTCAGCGCCGATGAGCACCGTGCGCGCCTACATCCAGAGCCAGGCGCTTTACAAGGCCGACGGCGGGACCTGCGGCGGCAGCCGCGCGCCGGAGAGCGGCACGCAGAACAACCGCTTCGGCTGGGGCCGCATCAACCTGTCCGCGCCCACCGCCATCACCCTGGCTGAGTTCAGCGCCCAGCAGGTGGCTGACTACGTGGAGGTGAACTGGGAGACGGTGAGCGAGCTGGACAACCGCGGCTTCAATCTCTACCGGGGGACCGATCCGGCCGGGCCGGACCGCCAGCTCAACAGCGAGCTGATCCCCTCGCAGGGACAGGGCAGCCCCAGCGGCTTCGTCTACACCTGGGACGATCACGCCGACCTGACGCCGAACACCATCTACTTCTACTGGCTGGAGGATGTCAGCATCAGCGGGTCCAGCACCATGCACGGGCCGGTGAGCGTGCTCTACATGGCGCCGACCGCGGTGACGGTGGCTGGCATGCAGGCGGGTCCGGTCGCGCCGGCCGCGCTGCCGCTGGCCGGTGCGCTGCTGGCGATGATGGCCGGGCTGGCCGGCGCAGCGGCTGGGCGCCGTTCCCGCAGCTAAGCGCGCTGGTCGCGTGAAGGTCTGAAAGCCAAGCGCCCGCCGGTGTCGTAGCCGGCGGGCGCTTTACTTGGCGATAGATCGATAAGCGCGGCTGGCGCAGTGGCAGTGAGCGCGCCAAATCGCCACCAAGTCCCTCCGCCTCTCGCGGGTGCTGCGCCAGGATGGTTCCCAAGGCCCGGCGCCTCCGTAGTGACGATCTGTGGAAAGAAGCCCCGGGAAGAGCGTCTTGCCGGGGCTTGTGCATTGCGCCGCGGTGGATATAATGGGGCGCAGTTTTACGTGTCCATCGACAAGCGCGATGGCAATTTCACTCTGACACCCTGGCCGGGGGGCAAGCCGGCGCGTCCGGAGGGACACCATGAAGACAAGATCGAACAACCTGTTTCGGTTGGCGCGCCAGGCGCTGCTGATCCTGGCCGTGGCCATGCTGGCGCCGCTGGCCAGCGCGGCCGCGCCGGCCAGCGATAATGCCAGCCATAGCGCTTACAACAGCGGCTGGACCAACGGGTCCAATGGCGGCACGGGCATGGGCGGGTGGACGTTGAACACTAGCGGTACGGTTGGGTACTTTATTGGAAGCTCGGGTTGTAATATCGCCATCGGCAGCGATTGCTGGGGGATGTACGCAAACTCGGGCGGGTTGGCAGATGCTGTGCGCACCTTCAACAGCGCCATGAGCGTCGGCGAGGTGTTCACCATCTATATGGACAACGGCAATATCCAGTCAGGCGGTTCGGTGGGGTTCGGCTTACGCAACTCCAGCAGCGAAAACGTGCTGGAGTTCTACTTTTCCGGCGGAGCAAGCAACTACACCATCGCTGAGGGCGGCGGAAACAAAGATTCGGGCGTAGGCTTTACGAGCAGTGGGTTGAAAATCGAGATCACCCTGACCAGCAGCTCGACGTACTACATGGTGATCACCAAACTGTCCGACAGCTCGGTCAAGCGCTATGCCGGCGCGCTGCAAAGTCCGGGCGGCGGACAGACCATCGACCGACTGCGCCTGTTCAACTCCAACGCTGGCACTGGAAGCGCCAACGATGCCTTCTTCAACTCGATCTCAGTCGCCAGCGCGCCGGCGGTCGGCAGTCTGGTGATCAACGAGATCGACTACGACCAACTCGGCACGGACGATGGCGAGTTTGTAGAAATCAAGAACACTGGTGGTTCATCTGTGAACCTGGATGATTACCACATTGCCTTGCTACAAGGCAACGGAACTGACCCGATCATTCGATCAGCTATCGACCTGCCGAACGTTTCGCTGGCCGCGGGAGATTACTACGTCATCTGCGGTGACGCGGCGAATGTCCCCAATTGCGACCTGGACGTCACACCGAACACGAATCTGCTGGAAAACGACAAGGATGGCGTGGCATTGGTGTTTGGTGGCACGATTGTTGACACGGTCAGCTATGAAGGTACACTTAGCGCACCTTTTGTTGAGGGAACCGGGGTTGACACAGGCAAGGCGGATCGCAACGACTACGGCTTTGACAGCCTTTCTCGTGTTCCCGATGGCACGGACACAAACCACAACGACAACGACTTTCAGCGCGTCTGTGGTACGCCTGGGTTAGCCAATGTCAACAGTACGAGTTGTGGGGCGTATGTGGCTACAACCGGAACTGACACAAACAACAACTGCGGAATCGCTGCCCAGCCCTGCGCCACGGTGGCGCGCGGCATTGCGCGCGCCGGCAACTCCGAGACGATCAACGTCGCCGGCGGCACGTACAGCGAGCAGGTGACTTTGGATGGCGGCACCTTGCAGCACTGGTCAGGCGGGGGCGGCGGCAATGACATCAGCATCCAGAGCCTCACTATCTCAGGCGGCACTGCGGTCGCTCCACCGGGAACGCTGACGCTGGCCGGCATGGGCAGCATCAAGCCCAGCCTGACCAACAACGGCACGTTCACCCACAACGGCGGCACGGTGGCTTTCGTGGGCCAGACCAGCAACAACGCCGTGGTCGCCGGCAGCAGCGCCACCACCTTCAACAACGTCAGTATCTCGGCCAGCTCCGGCGTCTTCGGCGTGGACATGTTCAACGGCGCGGTCAGCGCCACCATCAACGGCACGCTGACCATCAACAGCGGCGGCTTCGTGGCCCATGCCGAGAACGGCGGCTCAAGTATCGCCACCGATGGCTCGCCTACCTACGGCAACGGCTCGACGTTAAAATACAACACCGGCAACCCGGAGACCGACGACTTCGACGCCTTCGCCGAGTGGGCTGCCGGACAGACCGGCACAGCGCGCGGCGTGCCGGACAACGTGCTGCTCACCAACAACACCTGGGTGGGTATGCGCCAAAACGCCGGCGTGCGCGAGATGCGCGGCAACCTGACCATCGACGCCGGCAGCGGCCTGGACCTGGGCGTGTCGGGATCGTCGACCACCAAGGCTAACGGCGTGGTCACCAACAATGGCACGATCAAGCAGACGGCCACGGTCAACGCCAACAGCTTCCACTTCGCCAACATCCAAAGCACCAACAGCAGCGACAAGTACT
>Ga0209573_1001510_pt1 | contig 35546 bp, 37 predicted proteins | sample TNRBio252014_DNA_FD_185870 | JGI IMG/M metagenome (GOLD analysis project Ga0209573, IMG submission 185870) | Wastewater treatment Type I Accumulibacter community from EBPR Bioreactor in Madison, WI, USA - TNR Reactor_6/25/2014_ DNA (SPAdes)... | ecosystem: Engineered > Bioreactor > EBPR >...
GTGATGGTCACGCTGCCATCTGATTCGATCTTGTACTGTGTTCCCATGACTTTTTTTCCCTAAATTACACCTTTTTTACATCAAATTGGAGCTGCACCCTTTTTCATACTAATGCAATTTCTCAATATCCTTCATTACATCATCTACCCCCAAAATTGAAATGGGTATTTTGTTTTCGGAAAGAGCCGACTCGAACTGAAATCGCGACATCTCGGCTATTTGTGCCGCTTTGCCGATTGTAACTTTTTGTTGGATATACAACTGAATGGCTAAAAAGAGCTTTATCCGCTTCTTTAATTCATCCTCTGATTCGTTCAAGGTCAACAGGATGTCGGAGGGTAGGTCTATGTTTATTGTGTGTAATGTCATAATCCGGTTTTTTCTATAAAAATAAACTTTTTTTATTTAATTCTGGTTCAGTTTTATCGTATTTTTATGAGGGATGCCGTTTATCTTTCGGGGTTTACGCGCTTGTAGAGCAGGTGGGCGGGGGTACCGCGGGATACGAAGTCGCACGAACGAGCAGTTGTATAGTTTTGGCAGGCTCGCGCCAGCAGGGTATATCTCCTACGATACAAAATAAACTTTCTGTTGAAAAACATTACATGAGTCGCTGAAATTCATCAAATTTGTATTGCACCAATATTATGGCACTAATTATCAGGACTCTTTACCATCGCATACTCATTCCGCAAATCATTAAAAGATTGTGGGTCGCCCAATCTCGTTCCATCTCCGCTCAACAAACGACATTAATCGAAAAGTCCCAAAGTCGCAAATAATCCTTTCCATCCTTCCGCATCAAGCGCATCCTGATTGAAATATCTCCGCCCGCAGATCGGTTTCAATTAGGATTTGGGGGATTGGAAAGGATGAGAAGGATGTTTGGCGTTGGAGCCGGCATTCACGCTGCATGGATCCGTTTACAAATCGCTCCTTCTTCTTCACCCTCGCACACAATTTTGTTGGCGTGAAGTCAAAAAGATGAGCAATTAGCCCCTATTACCCCCATCTTGCTTTGGGCGTCACCGTCTGCTCCGCAAACTGCCCGGCCAAATACTTGTAATACCCGGCAATGCCGATCATCGCCGCATTATCGGTGCAATAAGCCATGGCGGGGATGAACGTCTGCCAGTCCAGTCTGCGGCCGGTGGTTTCGAGGGCCTGGCGCAGACCGGAATTGGCGGCCACGCCGCCGGCCAGGGCTATCGTAGTAATGCCGGTCTGGGCGGCGGCTTTTACCAGTTTGTTCATCAACACGGATACGATGCGGGACTGCACCGATGCGCAGATATCTGCCATATTATTAGCGATAAAATCGGGGTCGGCTTCGCGTTGCTCGCGCAGGAAATAGAGGAAAGAGGTTTTTAGTCCGCTGAAGCTGAAATCAAGGCCGGGTATCTGGGGTTCGGGGAAGGGAAAGCGGGGCGTGCCCTGTTGCGCCCATTTGTCGATCAACGGGCCGGCGGGGTAATCGAGGCCGAGCAGTTTGCCCGTCTTGTCGAAAGCTTCGCCGGCGGCGTCGTCGAGGGTACGGCCCAGCACTTCCATGTCGTGGTAGTCGCGCACCAGCACGATTTGCGTATGTCCACCCGACACGGTGAGACACAAAAAGGGAAACGCAGGATGGGGCTGCCCGGCAAAATGCGCCAGCACGTGGGCCTGCATGTGGTGCACCTCGATAAGGGGCAGCCGGCGACTCAGCGCAAAAGCCTTGGCAAACGACACGCCCACGATCAGCGAGCCGATGAGTCCGGGGCCGCGGGTGAAAGCCACGGCGCTCACTTCTGTTTTATCGACGCCGGCCTGGGCAAAAGCGGCCTCCACCACCGGCACGATATTCACCTGGTGGGCGCGCGAGGCCACCTCGGGCACCACGCCACCGTAGAGGCGGTGCACATCCTGGTTGGCCACGCAATTGCTGCGCACCTCCCCGTCGACGATGACGGCGGCGGAAGTGTCGTCGCACGACGACTCGATGGCCAGGATTACTACGCGCATAACAAGTCAGAGTATAGCCCGCAAAAGTAGCCTTTTTTAACGTTTTGCCCCCTGTTTGGGTTGAAGAGCAAAAGGTTTCTCAAGGAAATACCAGAATTTTTCGTTCCTTCTTCCTTGTATGAAGCAATATTTGTAAAATTGCATTCGCTTATTATGGCCTTCGATTTGATAAAAATCTTTATTATTGCGTCAAAACAAACCGAAAAAATGAGATTACTCATCAACGCCATTCTGATACTGCTCGTCGCCGGCCTCGTTTTGGTGCTGGTCGGAAGCATCCAGGAACCCATCAATTTTAAGAATGAAAAGCAAAAGCGCGAGCGCGCGGTTATTGACAAGCTCATGACCATACGCAACGCACAAGAGCTTTATCGTAGCATAAAGGAGGAATTTGCCCCCGATTTCGAAACCCTTAAAAAGGTGCTGGAAACGGAAAATTTCGCCATTATTAAGGTTATCGGCGACCCCGACGACCCTACTTTTACCGGCGAAATTACTTATGATACCTCTTATGCACCTGCTATCGACTCCGTCCGTGCCCTGGGTATTAACCTCGACTCGCTGCGCTACGTACCCTATGGCAACGGCGCATTTTTCGAGATGAAGGCCGATACCATTACCTACCAGAGCACGTTGGTGCCCGTACTGGAAGTAGGCGCCAAGCGCAAGGTGTTTATGGGTAAGTATGCCAGCAGCAAATACGCCAAATACGACCAGAACTACGATCCGGAAAAACCCGTGAAGTTTGGTAATATGACTGCGCCTAACCTTTCTGGCAATTGGGAAAGATAAGCATTGACATATCGGAAGATTCTTATTCCAAACTTCGTCATCAAGACTACGAACTGTCCATCCTCCTGGGGGTGGACAGTTTTGCATATGCCCTGAGCGACGAACGCCGGCAGATCGTCGCACTGCGGGAATACTCATTTGAACAGCAAGACGCCCCGGCCTGGCAGGAAACCTCCGCTATTCTCTCTATTATTCAAAACGATAAGCGGCTGCAGGATAATTTCCGAAGCGCGCGAATCGGGCTTTCAGGCAGGCCGCTCACCCTTGTGCCCTCCCGGCTCTATAACCCGCTGGAAAAACATCAATACCTGCTTCACCTGTCCGCCCTGCCCGATCACGCCGAAATATTGGCCGACGACCTGGGCGAATTGGGCTGCCGCGGCTTGTACGCCCTGCCGGCGCCGCTTCTGGGCGCGCTTCGCCAGGGGTTTCCCGGCTGCAGGTTGATGCACCTTTCTTCCGCGCTGCTGCAGTCGTGGCGAAAATTGGCGGAAGCCGCCGGTTCGGGCCACTGCGTTTGCCTGCACCTGCAAGCCGGCGAATTGATCCTGGCGCTTTTTTCAAATGGCGCCGTTCAGCTCTGCAACACCTATCCGTATCAGTCCGCCGAAGATTTTTTGTATTTCGTGCTGCTCGGCCTTCACCAGCAAGAGCTCGACAACAACCTTACGCCCGTGTATATCAGCGGCAAATTGCTGCCCGAGTCGGCTATTTATACCTTATTGGCACGCTACTTCCGCCAACTGCAATTTATGCCCGCACCCGCTCAAATTGCCGCCGGAGCTCAACTCGGGCAAACCCCCGGCCATTTTTACGCCGACTTATTCAGCCTGATGCTCGCCTCCTGATCCTTTTTTCATTCCTCTTGTTCACAACGCAAACAGGCCTTACGGCGTTATTACACAAACTCATTATCTTTTATTCATGCGCATCATCAGCGGTAAATTCAAAGGCAGGCGTTTTTATCCGCCGGCCGACAACTGGCCTACCCGCCCTACTACCGACTACGCCAAGGAAGGTTTGTTTAATATTTTACAAAATCAGCTCGACTTTGAAGATATTAAAGTGCTCGACCTCTTTGGCGGCACCGGCAATCACAGCTATGAGTTTATCTCGCGCGGTTGTACCGATGTGACGTACGTGGACAAATTTCCGGCCTGTGTGAATTTTGTAAAAAAAACAGCCGAAGCCCTCCACGTAACGAACGAATTGCAGATCGTCAGGGCCGACGTATTCAAGTATATCCAGTCTTGTGTAAGCCACTATGATTATATCTTTGCCGGACCGCCCTACGCTTTACCCACTATCGACCAGATCCCTACACTCATCTTTGATAAAGGGCTGCTCAACCCGGGCGGGTGGCTGGTATTGGAACACAACCCCAACCACTCTTTCAAAAACCATCCGTTTTATAGTCAGGAACGCCATTACGGCAAAACGATATTTAGTATTTTCGAACAACCCCCTGTGGACGATGATCAGATTTAATACCCTCTTATTGCTGCTGCTTCCCTCGTTTTTCCTGCAGGCCCAATCGAAGCATCTCAACGGCCAGTGGAAGGGCGTGATTACCCAAAATGAAGGCGGCTACCGCTCAGAATACAGCTTCGAGATGTATTTTCAACAAAAGGGAAATAAGGTATACGGCAGGTCTTATGTGTATGTAGACAAAATTTTTGCCGAGATGGAATTGCAGGGCTTTTGGGTGGATAAATCGCATATCCAGTTTACTGAAATAAAAATATCCCGCTGCAAACGAGAAGCCAATATGGATTGGTGTATCAAAAAGGGCAATCTCAAGCTCGTATCTGAGGGCTCCCGTTGGCGTTTGGAAGGAGGCTGGAGCGGTTCTTCCAGTTTCGGCGATTGTATTCCCGGCAAGATCTTTTTGACCAAGGTGAAGCCGAGGGTTTGATGTTTTCAGTTGTCGGTTATCAGTTATCAGTTATCGGTTAAATCAGTAAAATAAATGAACAGAGAACGGACAACAGACAACCGACAACCGACAACATCAAAATTTTTCCCGCCAGCACCCGGCCGTGGCCTTCCTCCGACTCAAACGACCAGCCGGCGATATGAGGGCTTAGCACCACTCGATCAGATTGGCGCAAATACTGGAAAGTAGGCGGAAGCGAGTCGGGGTCGAGGTGGGCGAAAGAGGTTTCTTCGTATTCAATGACATCGAGCGCGGCGCCGGGCACCCTGCCGTTGCGCAAGCGCTCGGCCAGGTCGTCGGTGTGCAGGATGAGGCCCCTGGCGGTATTCACCACAAAAACGGGTTTGGCAAAGCGATCCAGGAAAGCGCCGTCGACGTAGTAGTGGTTGTCGGGCGAATAGGGGAAATGCAGGCTGAGGATATCGCTTTCGCGCCAAAGCGTGTCGAGGTCAACGGCTTCGGCGTATTCGTCGCCGTAGTGGTTGAGGTAGCGATCGTAGGCAATCACGCGGGCTTCGAAGCCCTTCAGGCGCTGGGCAAAAGCCCGGCCCATATTGCCGTAGCCCATGATACCGACGGTTTTGCCCTTTATTTCCACGCCGCGGTTGCCCTCGCGAATCCATTGCCCCGCGCGCACCTGCCGGTCGGCGCGCGAGAGGTTGTTCATCAAGCACAATAAGAGTCCGAGCGTGTGTTCGCCAACCGTATCCCTGCTGCCTTCCGGCGAGGTTAATACCGCGATGCCCAGGCGGGCTGCAGCTTCGAGGTCGATATGCTCCACTCCTACCCCCCAGCGGGCTATAAAATCGAGATGCGAGACTTGCTCCAGAAAAGCGGCGTCGAGCGCAAAGCGGCTGCGCACTACCATACCCCGGCATTCGGCAAGCGCCGCGATTACCTCTTCTTTACTGAGCTGGGTACAATCCAGACAGGCATATCCCGCGCTTTCGAGCAATTCGCGCAGGACGGGGTGGGTTTTGTCGGTCAGAGCGATTCTGAGCATTTTTCTCTGTTATCGGTTGTCGGTTGTCGGTTGGCCTTTGAGCTTGTCTGAGTCTGACGGCTGCTAGCCGTCTGACTCAGCCGGGATTAACTGACAACCGACAACTCACAACCCACAACTATTTCTTCAGCGCCTTCAACATCGTTTCACCGATCGTGGCGGGAGAATTCACCACCAGGATACCGCACTCTTCCATAATCTTCATCTTGGCGGCGGCGGTATCGTCTTTGCCGCCGATGATAGCGCCGGCGTGGCCCATCGTGCGGCCTTTGGGCGCCGTCTGTCCGGCGATAAAGCCTACGACGGGTTTGGTGCCGAATTCCTTGATATAGCGGGCGGCGTCGGCTTCCATGGTGCCGCCGATCTCGCCGATCATCACGATGCCCTCCGTTTCGGGGTCGTTCATGAGCAATTCCACGGCTTCTTTGGTAGTGGTGCCCACGATGGGGTCGCCGCCGATACCGATACAGGTAGATTGGCCGAGGCCTGCCTTGGTCACCTGGTCAACCGCTTCGTATGTCAACGTACCGGAGCGCGACACGATGCCGATGGCGCCTTTGCGGTGAATAAAGCCGGGCATGATGCCGCATTTGGCTTCGTCGGGCGTAATTACGCCGGGACAGTTGGGGCCCACCAGGCGGCAGTCGCGTTTTTCGAGGTAGGCTTTGACCTTCACCATATCCTGCACGGGGATGCCTTCCGTAATACAGATGATCACCTTGATGCCGGCTTCGGCGGCCTCCATGATAGCGTCGGCAGCGAAAGCCGGCGGCACGAAGATCACCGAGGTATCGGCGCCGGCCTTTTGCACGGCATCGGCGACAGTATTAAACACGGGGCGGTCCAGGTGCATCTCGCCGCCTTTGCCTGGCGTCACGCCACCGACTACGTTGGTGCCGTATTCGATCATTTGCTCGGCGTGAAAAGTGCCTTCTTTGCCGGTATAACCCTGCACAATGATCCTGGAGTTTTTATTAACGAGAACAGACATATGCGATAGATTCTTTATTTGTTCGTAAAAATTATTCTTCGACAATGATGTAGACGTCTTCGTCCTGCTGTTTCATGTAGTAGCGCTCGCGAGCAAAACGTTCTTTGTTGGCGTCCATATCCAACCTTTCCTGTTTGGCCTCTTCGATTTTTTTGGTGTAATACGCCTTGTCGTCTTCCAGCTTGTTTACCATGCGTTGCAGCCTGAACTGCGTGAGCACATCGTGTCTGTCAAAAAAGACCATCAACGCAAAGAAACACAGCAGCGCAAAGAAATAGCGGTTGCGCAGCGGGCCCGGCAACTTATTCAGCAACATCTGGAGTGTATTCATAGCTATGGCGTATTGTAACTGTTTAGTAGGGTTTAGCGTTAGGGTTTAGTTTTCTAAACATACAGCTAAACTCAATCGCTAAACTGCGCATGCACTAAACCCTACTAAACAGTTACGGCGTATTTAAATAAAAAAATTAGCCGCCGATCAATGCGCGACCGGGGAAGATAGCGGCGTCGGCCAGGTCTTCTTCGATGCGCAGCAACTGGTTGTATTTAGCGATCCTGTCGGAGCGCGAGGCCGAGCCGGTTTTGATCTGGCCGGTATTCAGCGCCACGGCCAGGTCGGCAATGGTCGTATCTTCGGTTTCGCCCGAGCGGTGGCTCATCACGCTGGTATAGGCATTGCGGGTGGCCAGGTTGACGGCGTCGATAGTTTCGGTAAGGGTGCCGATCTGGTTTACCTTAATCAGGATAGAATTGGCCACACCCATATCGATACCGCGCTGAAGGCGACTGGTATTGGTCACAAAAAGGTCGTCGCCCACCAGTTGCACGCGGCTGCCCAGCGCTTGGGTGAGGGCTTGCCAGCCGTCCCAGTCGTCTTCGTGGAGGCCGTCTTCGATAGACAAAATGGGGAATCGGTTGCTCCAGTCGGTCCAGAAGCTCACCATCTCCGAAGTCGTCAGCTTATCGCCCGTCGACTTTTTGAAGTGGTACAAGCCGGTAGCTTCGTCGTAAAATTCGGAAGCGGCGGCATCCATAGCGATCATGAGGTCTTCGCCGGGGCGATAGCCGGCGGCTTCGATTGCTTTGAGCACCGTTTCGATGGCTTCTACGTTCGATTTGATATTAGGTGCAAAGCCGCCTTCGTCGCCTACGTTGGTAGAATATCCTTTGCTTTTCAGCACTTTTTTGAGGTGGTGAAAAACCTCTACGCCCATGCGGAGCGCTTCGGAGAAAGACTCGGCGCCGACGGGCATAATCATAAATTCCTGGAAGTCAATGCTGTTGTCGGCATGCGAACCTCCGTTGAGGATATTCATCATGGGCACGGGCAGCACGTGGGCGTTGACGCCGCCGAGGTAGCGATAAAGTTCCTGTCCGCTGGCTTCTGCGGCGGCTTTGGCCACAGCCAGCGATACGCCGAGGATGGCGTTGGCGCCCAGTTTGGCCTTATTAGGCGTGCCGTCGATCTCGATCATCAACTGGTCGATGTAGCGTTGTTCAAAAACGTCTACGCCGATCAGTTCTTCTGCGAGGACTTCTTCCACGTGTTTGCAGGCGTTGAGTACGCCTTTGCCGAGGAAACGGGCGTCGTCATCATCCCGGAGTTCTACGGCTTCGTGTTTGCCGGTAGAGGCGCCCGAGGGCACCGCTGCGCGGCCCATATATCCGTCTTCGGTCAGTACTTCTACTTCTACCGTGGGGTTGCCGCGGGAGTCGAGGATTTCTCTTGCGCGAATGTCTATGATACTACTCATGGTGTGTGTATTTCGGTTGTAAGTTGTAGGTTGTAAGTTGTAAGTTGTAGGTTGTAAGTTGTAAGTTGTAGGTTGTAGGTTCTGTTCACTGTTCACTGTTCACTCATTAAATTCACAAAATTGTCGAAAAGATAGCGGGCGTCGTGGGGGCCGGGCGAGGCTTCGGGGTGGTATTGCACCGAAAACGCCGGTTTGTTTTTTAGTCGCAGGCCTTCTATTGTGTCGTCGTTGAGGTTGACGTGGGTCACCTCGATTGTGGCGGCATTATCAAGGATAGCTTCGCGGCTTACGCCGAAGCCGTGGTTTTGGCTGGTCACCTCGCAGTGGCCGGTCAGCAGATTTTTTACGGGGTGGTTGATGCCGCGGTGGCCGTGGTGCATTTTATAAGTGGGTATATCCACTGCCAGGGCCAGTAGTTGGTGGCCCAGGCAGATACCGAACAAGGGTTTATCTTCCTGGAGGATGGCTTTGGCGGTAGATACTGCGTAGGGCATAGCGGCGGGATCGCCGGGGCCGTTTGAAAGGAAATAGCCGTGTGGTTGCCATGCTTGCAGGGTTTCGAAGGGTGTTTTTGCGGGAAAAACTTTGAGGTAACAGCCGCGGTCGGCCAGGCATTGGAGAATACTGCGCTTGGCGCCGAAATCGAGCACGGCGACGCGAAGGGGGGCATTTTCCCAGCCGAGGGTATAAGCTTCGGGGGTACTCACCTGCGAGGCCAGTTCGAGGCCTTCCATGGGGGGCACGGCGGCGAGCCTGGCGTGAAGGACTTCAAGATCGAGAATTTCTGAAGAGATAATGGCATTCATAGCGCCTTTATCGCGGATATGGCGCACGATAGCGCGGGTATCGACATCGGAGATGGCCACCAGCGATTGTTCTTCGAAATATTCCTGGATGGACAAATCGGCCATGTGCCGGGAATACTGGGGGGTGAAATTTTTGCAGATCAGGCCGGCGATTTGGATAGCAGAAGACTCCACCTCCGAGCGCCTGGTACCGTAATTGCCGATATGGGCGTTGGTAGTCACCAGCAATTGGCCGAAATAAGATGGGTCGGTAAAAATCTCCTGATAACCCGTCATGCCGGTATTAAAACAGATTTCGCCCGTAGTTGTGCCAATCTTGCCGGCGGCCTTGCCTTGAAAAACTGTGCCGTCTTCAAGTAGCAACACCGCAGGCGTTGCTTGCAATTCAGTTGTAATCATGAAAGAAAGCGTACGCAGTGTAATGTAAAAAAGCCGGTGCAAAGATAGTATTAAAGGCCGAATGGGCAGCCCTTGAAGACAAATTTATAGCTCACTCATTTGGACTAAAAAAGCTGATTTGAAAAATTGAGCAAATTTTCGCCGGCCTTAATACTGGCATTGGGGTTGTTTTTTCGATGGGTCAAAACCCGGAATCCCAATAGCTACAAGGGTTTCATAAAAAATTAAATAAAAACTTTGGTTATCAATATACTTATCTTTTACTTTGCACCAGCATTTTGTAAACCAACTAAAGTGGACTCGCTATGTCTAGCATTGCAGAAAGAGTAAGTAAGATTATTGTTGATAAGCTCGGAGTGGACGAGTCGGAAGTTACGCCGGCCGCCAGCTTCACCAACGACCTGGGAGCAGACTCCCTGGATACGGTAGAACTTATTATGGAATTTGAAAGAGAATTCAACATTTCAATTCCTGATGAAGAAGCTGAAACCATCCAAACCGTTGGCCAAGCTATCGAATATTTGGAAAAGAACGTGAAAGAATAATTCATTCTGGTTTCTTGCAAATCCACAAACCGGCATAGCTTGATTCCGGTTTGTGGATTTTTTTACCAACAGATCTTACAAGCCGGCCTTATCAGTAATCCCCAAGCCTAATGTACGGCCTTGAAACAGGCCGGGTTCCTACAAACAGAAAGTTTCCTTCGCAATGATGAAAAGAGTTGTCGTCACAGGTCTCGGCGCGGTTACCCCCATTGGCAACAACGTCAAAGCCTATCTGGAAGGGCTGCAAAACGGCGTTAGCGGAGCTAACCTGATCACGCATTTCGACGCTTCGCTATTCAAGACGCAATTTGCATGCGAAATCAAAGACCTCGATCCTACCCAATTTATCGAAGCAAAAGAAGTTCGTAGACTCGATAATTTCTCGATCTACGCGCTGATTGCCGCCGATGAGTCTATTGTGGATGCCGGTATCGACCCCGAGAAGGTGGACTGCGACCGCGTAGGCGTGATTTGGGGCAGCGGTATCGGAGGATTGCGTTCGCTGGAAAAGGAAATCGAAGATTTTATCGCCGGCAATCAAATCCCGCGCTATAGTCCGTTTATGATCCCCAAGATGATTTCGGATATTGCCGCGGGGCACATATCCATTAAATACGGCTTCAGGGGTATCAATTACGGCACGGTTTCGGCATGTGCCTCCTCCACGCACGCCCTTATCAACGCATTCGATTATATCCGGCTGGGCAAAAACGATATTATCATTGCCGGCGGCTCGGAGGCTGCCGTTACAAAAGCCGGCATAGGCGGCTTCAACGCCATGAAAGCGCTTTCTACCCGCAACGACGATTACAAAGCGGCTTCGCGGCCCTTTGATCTCGGCCGCGACGGCTTCGTATTAGGCGAGGGCGGCGCTTCGCTGGTGCTTGAAGATCTGGAACACGCCCGCAAACGCGGCGCCAAAATTTATGCCGAAATCGTGGGAGGCGGCGCTACTGCCGATGCCTATCACATCACGGCCCCACACCCCGAAGGCATGGGCGCCCGCAACGTCATGAAGATGTCGCTGGCCGATGCCAGGCTAAATGCATCGGATATCGACTATATCAACGTTCACGGTACCTCAACCCCGTTGGGCGATATCTCCGAAGTACGCGCTATTCAACATGTATTTGGCGATGACGCCTATCGCCTCAACATCAGCTCTACAAAATCTATGACAGGCCACCTGCTCGGCGCCGCCGGCGCCGTGGAGTCGGTAGCCAGCATTCTCGCTATAGTACACGGTTTTGTTCCCCCCACTATTAACCACTTTACGGATGATCCTGAACTCGATCCCAAGCTCAATTTTACTTTTAATCAAGCGCAGGAACGCAAAGTGAGAGCCGTACTCAGCAATACTTTCGGCTTTGGCGGACATAATTCTTCTGTTATTTTTAAAAAATTCGAAGACTAATTGAGTGATCTCGTGCGTTTTGTGCTAAGTTTATACAATTACTATTTTTCTACTGACCGACAACTGGCACGGCGCCTGCATTCATTGCTCGGATTTACTCCCGCCAATCTCACGCTTTTCAAACTGGCTTTTTCCCACAAATCCAGTGTGTCGGATAAAGCCTATGCTATCCAGAATAACGAAAGACTCGAATACCTCGGCGACGCCGTGCTCGGCACTATCGTGGCTGAATATTTGTTTAAAAAATACCCTAACAGCAACGAGGGGTTCCTCACCAAGATGCGATCGAAGATCGTCAAGCGAAAGTCGCTCAATAAAATCGGCGACAAGATGGGGCTCGACGTGCTGCTCAACGAATACAACAATACCCGCCTGAGCCGTTCGATGCTCGGCAACGCCGTCGAAGCGCTGGTAGGCGCTCTTTACCTCGAATGCGGCTATCATAAGACCAAAACTTTTGTGGTCAGACGCATGTTGCGGCAATATATCAACGTACACGACCTGGAAACGTTTGACGACAATTACAAGAGCCAGTTGCTGGAATGGTGCCAGAAAAACGGCCAAACGATCAGCTACAAATTACTCGCCCGCTATAAGTTTGAAAAACGCGACCGCTTTAAGGTGGCCGTTATGGTAGATGGCAAAAAGGTAGCTACCGCCGACGATTTCAATAAGAAAAGCGCCGAACAAATCGCTTCCGAAAAAGCTATGGTTGCCCTGGGCATCATCAGCGAAGAAGATCTGGAGGACGACGACGACGAATAGGCCTTTATCCCCCACGCCTTATGCTGTGGACAACCCGCGATATTGCGCAATTAGCGCCCGACCCGGCCACGCTGGAACGGGCACGCCCTCTGGTGCACGCCCGTCGCTGGCAATCGCCCGTCGCCATTGACGATTTATTGTGGGGTGAATTCCGCACACCCGGCGATCCTTATCTGGTAGCTGCCCGCATTTCCGCCATGCCCGCTTTCTATTGCTCCTGCCCGGTAAAGCGCAAACCCTGCAAACACGTGTTGGCTCTATTGCTGCTGGCTGCCCAGGGAAGCGATGCGTTTACTACCGGCCTGGAAGCCCCCGAATGGGTATCCGCCTGGCTGTCGCGCATGCAGCGCAAGCGCGGAAAAACGAGCGCCGCCGCCCCCGAGGTGGCTACCTCCGATAAAAGACTGGCAGCCATGCAGGCCGGCGCGGCTGATTTGTTGACCTGGCTGCACCAACAAATAGGACAAGGCCTCGCCGCTGCCGAAGGGCGCCACGAAGAATGGGATAGGTTTGCCGCCCGGCTCGTCGATGCCAAGATGGGCAGTATAGCCCGCCGGCTACGGCTTATCCATGCGGCAATCGGCGCCGACAACTGGCCCAGGACGGTATTGCACGAACTGGCCGACCTCTACCTCTTCGCCAGGGCTTTTTCCCAATACGACCAATTGCCGTCCGCGATGCAACAGGAGCTCCTCAGCTTCGCCGGTGTGAATATTCGAAAAGAAGACCTTCCGGCCGGAGAAAATATACTCGCCGACCGGTGGATATCTCTGGGCCGGCGCCAATACGCCGAAGACCAACTCAGTGTGCGACGCACCTGGCTGGTTGGCGAACAAAGCGGGCAATTTGCCCTGTTACTGGATTTTGCATGGGGAAACAACGATTTTGAACAGCAATGGCCGGCAGGCATGGCCCTCGAAGGTACTATGGCCTTTTATCCCGCTGTGTACCCCCAACGCGCAGCGATACAAACCTTTCACCTCAGCGATGCCCCCTTTCAAATTCCCGAAGGAAATGCCCATTTTGAAGCATTGTTTGATAACTATTCCGGTGCGTTGGCGGCAAATCCCTGGCTGTCGGCCTTTCCCGCGTTGATTGATAGGGTCATTCCGGTACTTCACGAGTCGCGGTGGCTGCTGGTCGACCCACAAAATCGCCATATCCCGCTGGCGCCTTCGGAAGCGGGATACTGGCCGCTATTGGCATTAAGCGGAGGGCGCCCCCTTTCCATTTTCGGTGAATGGAACGGCGCCGCCCTCCTGCCTATCAGCGCTGTGGCCGATCAACGGATTGTGGCGTTGTCGTAGACGCAATGCATTTCGTCTCTACCGGTTTCCTGCCAAGGCAGCGGCATTTTCCATCATCCGGATACATTCTGCGCGATAACCGCCGGGGTCTTTACCCGAGGCGCCCTGCGCCCACCTGATCATACTGCGGTAGTCGGCGCTGCCTTTGTATTCAGAGTCGCGCAACAACATGCCGAATGCGGCTACGGAGGCTGCCCAGCGGAAATCCGCGGAGGCCTGGTCAAATCCTTGCTTCTGGCTTTTAACCACCTGTTCCAGCAGGCGGCTTTCCGTACCTGAAGGTTGTTTGTAGCGCAATTTGATGGTACACCATTCTTTACTTGCCGATGGGTTTTCCTTTACCGTCGTTTGCTGGTACTTCAAGTCGTCGACAGAAGCCAGGAACGGGCTGTTTACCCCTGCGGGAATAATCTCGTACAGTGCGGTGACCGTATGTCCAGAGCCCAATTCGCCGGCGTCTTTTTTGTCGTCATTAAAATCTTCGGCGGCGAGTACCCTGTTTTCGTAGCCCAACAGTCGATACCCTCTTACCTGGGCGGGATTAAATTCGATCTGAATCTTGACGTCTTTGGCGATAGTAAACAAGGTGCCTCCAAATTCATTGACAAGCACCTTGCGGGCTTCCGACAAATTGTCGATATAGGCGTGGTTGCCGTTGCCTTTGTCGGCCAGTTGCTGCATCTTGTTGTCTTTGTAATTGCCCATGCCAAAGCCCAGCACAGTAAGAAAAACGCCGCTTTCGCGTTCTTTTTCGATGAGGCGCACCATCTCGGCGTCGCTGCTGGCGCCTACGTTAAAATCGCCGTCGGTGGCGAGGATCACGCGGTTATTGCCGCCTTTCACCAGGTGCTCACGGGCTGTTTTGTAGGCGAGAATGATGCCCTCACCTCCTGCGGTAGAGCCGCCGGCTCGCAGGTCTTCAATGGCTTCTTTGATACGAGGTTTGTCGGCGCCCGAAGTGGGGGGCAGTACCAGTCCGGCAGCGCCGGCATACACCACCACTGCCACCTTATCCTGGGGTCTGAGTTGGTCGACCAATAATTTGAACGACGATTTGAGCAAGGGCAATTTATTGGGTTCATCCATACTACCCGAAACGTCGATGAGAAAAACCAGATTCGAAGCGGGCAGATTTTCCGTCGGTATACGTTTGCCTTGCAGGGCCACTTTCAGCAGTTGGTGACTGGGTTGCCAGGGGCAGGCGGCGATTTCCGACAGGGTTTCGAAAGGAACATCGCCCTTGGGTTCGGGGTATTCGTAAGTAAAATAATTAATCATTTCTTCGATGCGAACCGCGTCTTTGGGGGGCAGGGTTCCGTTATTGATAAAACGGCGCAGGTTGCTATACGAAGCGGCGTCTACGTCTATCGAAAAAGTAGACAGGGGTTCTTTGTTAGTGGCATAAAAGCGGTTATCCACAATGACGTCGTAATTTTCGGTATTCATGGCAGGGGCATCGTCGGAAGAATAAGGAATGTAAGGCGCTATGCCCCCTGCGGGCTGCTTTCTTTTTTTGGCGTTAGCCCTGGAAGCTGCCTGGCCTGCGACTACGATTTCCATCAGCGCCATGTCTTTTTCTTCTTCCGCTTTGGGCTCAGGCACAAATAGGGCAAAGCGATTGGTGGCGCCGGCACAGGCTATCTGGCCCACAAGCGGCTCGTAATTGGCGTGAGTAATTGAAATAGTGAGGCAGGAATCGCGGCTTTCAAGCTTAAAAGCGCCATTTTTATCGGTAAGGATGCTTGTCTTGGCGCCTTTTACGCGGATCTCCGCACCGGCCAGGGGTAGTTGCCAGGCGTCTTCCACTACGCCCTGAATAGTAAAGGGTTTAGGCGGGTGGATAAAAGAAGCCGAAATCAGCAGCAGAAAAGCGGGGAAAAGGACATACAGCTTTTTCATGATGGTTGAGTTTTTAGGAATAGATGCACAGCCGCCGGGAAATGCATAAATTAGCCCGGATTATTTTAATTCAAATGTTCAAACTCCCGAAAAAAGCGGCATCGCATACGGATGAAGAATTGCTGGCAGCTTACCGGCGGGACGGTGATCCCGTGTGGCTGGGCTATATCTTTGAACGTTATGTGGCCTGGGTATACGGCGTGTGCTTAAACTACTATGACACAACTGCCGAGGCAGAAGATGCGGCGATGGGAGTTTTTGAAGAACTTCACGACAAACTTCGCCGGCACGAGATAAACAACCTGAAAAGCTGGCTGTATACCTATGCAAAAAACTACTGCCTGATGCAATTGCGCAGCCGGCAGCGTGCCGAACGTCGCGAAGCAGCCTGGCAGCCCGGGCCAACCGAAGAATGGGATTTGGCAGCGGAAGAACGCGATATGCAAAATAGACAACTCGACGACTGCATCCAACAATTGCCCAAGAGCCAGAAGGAAACCATCCTACTTTTTTATTACGAAGAAAAATCTTACCAGGAAATTGCCCAACTCAACAACCAACCCTTGGGACAGGTGCGATCCTTTATTCAAAACGGCAGGAGAAATCTGCGGATTTGCTTGGAAAATATTGGAAAACAAAGTGACCAAGTATGAGAACATTCGTCCAAAAGCATGGATTATATGTTTATATGATAAGACCTTCATAACTCCATATATAAAGATCTAACACGTTGTTTTTAGTAAGGGGGACGGTTGTCAGGCAGGATCTGCGCAAGTGGTGAGAGCCTGGCAACTTTTTTTTGTCGTTTTTTTTTGACGGGTATTGTAACTTTGTAACATGGCAAAACAAACGGAACATTGCCCTGTCAGTCGCTGGCAATTATTAAAAGGCCTGCTCAACAACCTGTCGCCCGAAGCTTTTCGGCAGGCGATAGCCACCCAGCCGGGTATTACCGTAATAGACGTGCGAACGGCGGAAGAATTTGCCGCAAATCACATTGCAAGCGCCGTCAATATCGACTACCTGGCCTATGACTTTTGGGATTGTATAGAAAAGCTCGACCCGCAACGCACTTACCTGGTCTATTGCCGAAGCGGTCGCCGCAGCGTGCGCGCGGCTACGCTCATGCGCAACGGGGGCTTCAAAGCCGTTTACCATCTCGACGGCGGTTATGCGAATTGGAATGATGATATTCCTTTGGCTACACGGTGACAAAACTCATTGCCTGATGTGATTCCCGTCACAATACGATATAGTCTTCCGGAAGTAATTTTGTCCTATCAAATTTGGAAAGTTCACTCCAGGGACAAAATATTCATTCACAAAAAAAGTATGCAACCTATGAAAGTGGAACAAATCTATACTGGCTGTCTGGCTGAAGCCGCTTACTACATCGAAAGCAAAGGCGAAGCGGTAGTAATCGACCCATTGAGAGAACCGGAACCCTACCTGGAAAGGGCAAAAGCCGACGGCGCCAAGATCAAGTATATACTCGAGACTCACTTTCACGCCGATTTTGTGTCGGGCCACCTCGACCTGGCCAAGCACACCGGCGCGACTATCGTATACGGCCCCACTGCCGTGCCTCAATTCAAAGCTCATGTTGCTGCTGACGGCGAAGTACTCAAAGTTGGCGATGTAACCATTACCGTGCTGCACACGCCCGGCCACACCATGGAATCGAGCACATTCCTGCTCCGCGATGAAAACGGCAAAGACTACGCTATTTTCACCGGCGACACCCTGTTTTTGGGCGACGTAGGCCGTCCTGACCTGGCCGTAAAAACCGACTTATCGCGTGAAGACCTGGCCGGCTTCCTATTTGACAGCCTTCGCAACAAAATAATGCCCCTTGGCGACGAGGTGATCGTATATCCGGGTCACGGCGCCGGTTCGGCTTGCGGCAAAAAGATGAGCAGTGATACTTCGGGCCGCCTGGGCGACCAGAAGAGACTCAACTATGCCCTGCGCCCCGACATGACGAGGGCGGAATTCGTGAAAGAAGTAACTGAAGGCCTTGTGGACCCCCCGCAATACTTCCCGAAAAATGCTATGCTCAACAAAATGGGCTACGACAGCATCACGGAAGTCCGCCAGCGCGGTTTGCAGGCTCACAGCGTGCGCGCATTTAAAACGGTATGGGAAACGCAGGAAGCGCTCATCATTGACACGCGCAGCAAAGAAGATTTTGTAAAAGGATTTATCCCCGGCGCTATATTCATCGGCGTCGACGGTAGCTTTGCCAGCTGGGTAGGCGCACTCATTCCCGATCTGCAGCAACCCATACTGTTTGTAGCCGATCCGGGTCGCGAAGAAGAGGTGGTAGACCGCCTTGCCCGCGTAGGTTATGACAATGCTATGGGCTACCTCGACGGCGGCATGCAAGCCTGGAAAGTTGCCGGAGAAGACATCGATACGCTGGAAGAAGTTACGCCAAAGGAACTGCTTCCGCTGTATAAGCAAGGCGCAGTCGTACTGGATGTACGCAAAACCAGCGAATTCAATGCCCAACACGTAGAAGGCTCTCAGAACTTCCCGCTCGATTTTATTAATAAAAATATGAGCCAGATCCAACACCATACGCGCTATTTCGTATCCTGTGCTACAGGCTACCGTTCGCTTATCGCAGCATCTATTCTCAAATCAAGAGGATATGACAACGTGGTGAATGTGATAGACGGATTAAAAGGCATCATGGAAGAAAAATTCCCGATTACGGAATTTGTTGAACAGTCTACTGAGCTCTGATAGATATTTTGTTTTTTCTGTTGTAGGTTATAGGTTGTAAGTTGTAGGTAACATGTACTTACAACCTACAACCTACAACCTACAACTTTTTTTCCCTATCTTCTCTTGGTTTTTCATAGATGATCCTGTATATTTGCACCCCGTAAAAACAGTTAAATCAAAAAAATCGATATGCTGATTATTGAAGTTAAAGACGGCGAGGGCATTGACAAAGCGCTGAAACGTTACAAGCGCAAATTTCAAGATGCCGGTATCATGAGCCAATTGCGTACGCGCAAAGAGTTCAAGAAGCCTTCTGTATTGCGCCGCAACGAGGTTATCAAGGCGGTGTACAAGGAGCAGATGAAAAATAAAGCTGAAGAATAGGTTTTGTTGGTTTATGAGGGTTTATGAAGGGTTATGAGGGATTCCCAATAACCCTTCATAATCTTTCATCACCCTTCATCACCCCTCATTTCCCCTTAAACGACCAGGTAATCCTCATCCTGGCCACTTCCTGTCCGTTATTTTGTTGCACACCCACGGAGCTCACGGTTATCGTTTGCGCCTCCCCGCTATTCACGACCCGTTCTACCGCATTGATTATTTGTTGTCCTTCTTCGCAGGTAAACACGACCAGTCCTGTAGCTTTTTTTGTAAATACGGCTTCGACCTGGGTAACCAGCATCGACACAGGGCCTGAACCCCGGATGGCCGCCATGGCCAACAAGCCTGTCGACATCTCCGCCGCGCCGCATTGAGCGGCAAAATAGGTGGAGCGAAAAGGGTTTTGCGTAAACCAGTTGTAGGGTATGCTCACTTCTCCCTTTGTGGTGGTACAACTGCGCACCCTCAGCCCCCAAAATCCTGCCGAAGGCAATTTGAGCCACAAATACAGCCACATTTTCCAGGGGGTATTGATCTGCCGCAGAAAATGGACTACCGCAGGGTGAGCGGGGTTGAAGATGAATGTGGATTGTTTGTCCATAAGGATAATCGTTGGGGTAGCGTTTACCGCTACCCATTTTCGTGGTTGGATGTGGTTGGTGAACGGTGAACGTTCACCCTACCGGCACGCCATGCGGCACGGATTTGCTCGCTGGTTTGGCGGGAGCCGTCGTGGCTCCATCCGGGAGGTCCGAAGATATAACCCAGGGCCTGGCGGAGGTTGCGCGAATGGACGACGTCTTTAAACATAGCAATCCACTCGTGAGTAGCGATCAGCAAAGGGTTATAGGTATGAATATTTTTAGTGAGTCCGTAATTCGGATGTTCTTCTTCTACCTGGAAAGTGCCGAATAGCCGGTCCCAGATGATCAGTATGCCCGCGTGGTTGCGATCGAGGTATTTGGGGTCGCTGGAGTGATGTACGCGGTGATGAGAGGGCGTATTCCATAGAAATTCAGCCCATCGCGGCAACTTGCCGATAGCTTCGGTGTGTATCCAGAATTGGTACAACAGACTGATTGCTTTAAGTGTAAATATCATGGCCGGGTGAAAACCAACCAGAGGCAACCACAACCAAAATACAAAGCCGCCGCTCAGCTCGCCGGTCCAGGTCTGGCGAAGGGCAGTGCCCAGGTTATAATGCTTCGACGAATGGTGAATGACGTGCGAGGCCCAGAAATAACGGCTGCTATGGCTAATGCGGTGATACCAGTAATACGTAAAGTCTTCTGCAAAAAAGGCCGCTACCCAGGCCCACCACACAAATCCCCATTCCCAAAGCCGGTATTGATACACGAATACCATCGATCCGAATACCATGCTTTTGGTAACCAATCCGATCAGTACGTTGCCGATGCCCATGGCCAGACTGCTAAAGGTGTCTTTGGCTTCATACCAATCTGCGTGCCGGCGCCAGGCCAGCGCCGCTTCGGCCAACAACAAGAGGATAAACCCGGGTATCGAATAGTGAATGATGCTGTCCATATTAGGTGACAAGGTGACAAGGTGACATGGTGACAAGGTGACAAGGTAAAGCGTTGCCTTCAATTTACAAAATGAAATTGTGAACAGTGAACAGTGAACTGCTCCTTGTTCTGTTCACTGTTCACTGTTCACTGTTCACAACAATTTTGGATATTGGCTACAAAACCTTACTTTTGGGGCGATTTTTAAACAATCCTGATTCCATACCATGAATCTTCACGAATACCAGGGAAAAGCACTGTTGAAAGGCTACGGCGTAGCTATCCAGGAAGGCATAATAGCGCAATCAGTAGATGAGGCTATAGCGGCATACGAGCAGATGCGTCAACGCACCGGCTCCGACGTTGCTATTGTCAAAGCGCAGATCCACGCCGGCGGGCGCGGAAAAGGCGGCGGCATCAAACTCGCCAAAAACCTCGAAGAGGTAAAAACGCATGCCGGCAATATCCTGGGCATGATGCTCAAAACCCCGCAGACACCCGGCGGACTCGACGGCCCCGGCAAGCTGGTGCGCAAAGTGCTGATTGCTGAAGATGCCTACGCCCCCGATTTCAAAGCATGCAAAGAATTTTATGTGTCTATCCTGATGGACCGCCAGCGCAAGTGCAATGTGATCGTGTATTCTACGGAAGGCGGCATGGATATCGAGGAAGTAGCCGAACATACGCCCCACCTCTTACACAAAGAATATATCGACCCCACACTTGGGCTGCAAGCCTTTCAGGCGCGCAAAGTGGCCTTCAATCTGGGTTTGGAAGGGCCGGCCATCAAAGAAATGGTGAAGTTTATTACTTCGCTTTACAATGCTTTTGTAGGCGCCGATGCCTCTCTTTTCGAGATCAACCCCTGCCTGAAAACCGGCGACGGCCGCATTATCGCCGTCGATAGCAAGGTAGTACTCGACGACAATGCCCTGTACCGCCACCCCGAGTTAGCCGACCAGCGCGATACCGATGAAGAAGACCCCACCGAGGTAGAAGCCAAATCTTACGGCCTCAACTACGTGCAACTCAGCGGCAATGTGGGATGTATGGTCAACGGCGCCGGTCTGGCCATGGCCACGATGGATATTATCAAACTATCGGGCGGCGAACCCGCCAACTTCCTCGATGTGGGCGGCACCGCCGATGCCAAACGCGTGGAAAATGCATTCCGCATTATCCTTCGCGACGACCGCGTGAAGGCTATCCTGATCAATATCTTCGGCGGTATCGTGCGCTGCGACCGCGTAGCACAAGGCGTAGTGGATGCCTACAACAATATCGGCAATATTCACGTGCCCATCATTGTGCGCCTGCAAGGCACCAACGCCGATCTGGCAAAAAAGATCATCGACGATTCAGGACTCGAAGTGTATTCCGCTATCGCCCTCCAGGAAGCCGCTGATTTGGTGAAGAAGGTCTTAGCATAATCCGTTGTAAGTTGTAAGTTGTAGGTTGTAAGTTGTAGGTTTTTGTTCACTTACAACCTACAACCTACAACCTATAACCTACAACCTATAACCTACAACCCACAACCTACAACAACCATGTCCCTACCCATAAAATACACCGTGCTCGAGCGCTTTTTGCGTTACGTGGTCATCGACACCCAATCGGACCCGGAATCGAAGACATACCCTTCTACTGAAAAGCAAAAAGACCTTGGGCGGGTATTGGTAGAGGAACTCAGATCCCTTGGTGTGGCCGATGCCGAATTAGATGAATTTTGCTATATATACGGCACCATCCCCGCCAATACGGACAAAAAGGTACCCGTGATTTGTTATTGCTCGCACATGGACACCTCGCCCGATAGTAGCGGCACGGGTGTAAAACCCATTGTGCACCGCAATTACGACGGCGCCGACATCGTGTTGCCCGACGACCCCAACGTGGTAATCCGCCTGTCCGACCATCCCGACCTGGCCGAGCAGATGGGCAACGATATCGTCACTGCCAGCGGCGCCACCCTACTCGGCGCCGACAACAAAGCCGGACTCGCCGCTATTATGAATACGGTCCAGTTTTTTATGGAAAATCCAGGCATTAAACACGGTACCATCAAAATACTCTTTACCCCCGACGAAGAAATAGGCCGGGGCGTAGACAAAGTAGACCTGAAAAAACTGGGCGCCGACTTCTGCTACACCGTCGACGGGGAGCGACTGGGTTCGCTCGAAGACGAGACCTTCAGCGCCGATGCCGTGGTGATCACCATTACCGGCGTGAGCGCTCACCCGGGCTTTGCCAAAGGCAAAATGGAAAACGCCATCAAAATTGCAGGCGACATCCTGGCCCGGCTACCCAAAAACCGCCTCAGCCCCGAAACCACCGAGGGCCGCGAAGGCTTCGTCCACCCCGTGATGATGAGCGGCAACGCCGAACAAGCCACCCTGCGCTTCATTATCCGCGATTTTGCAGTAGCCGGCCTCCAGTCCCATGAAGCCGAACTCGAGCAAATCGTGAAGGACGTAATGGTCAATTACCCGCGTTCTACTTACGAGTGGAAGCTCACCGAGCAATACCGCAATATGAAAGAGGTGCTCGACCAGCACCCACAAATCGTAACACACGCCGTCGAGGCTATCAAACGCGCGGGGTTGCAGCCCCACCTTTCGAGCATCCGCGGGGGTACCGACGGCTCCCGGCTTTCCTTTATGGGTTTGCCCTCTCCAAATATCTTTGCCGGCGAACACGCCTTCCACTCCAAACAGGAATGGGTATCGGTGCAAGACATGCAAAAAGCGGTGGAAACGCTGGTGCACCTGGCTATGGTTTGGGAGGAAAAAGCCTGATAATATTCTGCAACCCTGGGGCAATTGCAATAACCTATCTTCGTATGGTCTGCCATTATACCAAAAGACAGGCGGTAATATTCGATAAACCGCTTATGTTTGGGATTAATTAAAAAACCTGACATGAAGATAAGGTTACACCTATTCCCTGTTACACTGTTTTTAGCCCTTTTTTCGCTTTCGCTGAATGCCCAGCCGCTTCCCTGCGGCGTTAATCCTGCCATGACCTCCACTTGCGCACCCGCCTGCGTGATCTGTGATATTGACGGATTTACAGGTATTAACAATAGCCAGATACAGGGCCAGGCGCCTCCGGGCTTTTGTACTACCCAGATACACCACATGCAGTGGATCGCCTTTATTGCGGGTACGCCCAATATCGAAATAGCCGTACAGGTTTTTAATTGTCAATTGGGATTGGGGCTCGAAATAGGCATTTATCAAAGCCTCAACTGCCAGAATTTTACCCTCGTTTCTAATTGCAATACGGACGTAGATAACAATTCAACGGCCACTTTTACCAATACCGTACCACTCACAGTCGGCCAATATTATTATTTTGTAATGGACGGAAGCGGCGACGACGTGTGTAGCTATACCATTACCGTATTGCAGGGAAGTACCGAAGTCTCGCCCTTAACTACCTCGGGCTCGATTGCAGGCCCTGCGGAAGGTTGTACGGGCACAACTTCGCAATATACCGCCGATACTATTGTAGGCGCCGCCCAATACAGATGGACGCTCAACAATACGCTCATAGGCACAAACCAGTCCGTATCCATCGACTGGATGACAACGGGCTCTTACCAGCTATGCGTAACGGCTACAAACGCCTGCGATGAAGCAGCGCCAAGTTGCCGCACGATTTTAATCGAAGACATTCCGCCCACCATAATCGAACAGGCTATTTGTGAAGACGACTGCTTTGACTTTGCCGATACCACGCTGTGCGACCCCGGGGTTTACGAATTCCATTATACCGTGGCGGGAGGCTGTGATAGCATGGTACAATTGATTCTAACTGAAAATTTGGTAATAGAAACCGACCTGAGTTTTTACATCTGCGAAGGCGACAGCATTCCGATAGGCAACTCCTCGTTTTCTCTTCCCGGGCAATACGACGTAGCCCTGACCTCTGTGAACGGTTGCGACAGCATTATTCACCTCACCCTGAATAATATTGTGTGCGAAATGCAAGGCGATATTGAGGCGGGGCCTGTGCGATGTTTTGGCGAAAGTTCGGGTTCGCTCACCTTTGCGATAACCGACGGCACGCCGCCGTTTACCTATACCTGGGCGCGTACCAACGGCAACCCGTCGGGCAACGGCGCACTGGCAAATGCCAACCAAACGCAAACGATCAATAATCTGCCGCCGGGCGTTTACCTGGTCACTGTCTCCGACACCTTTGGCAACGACGTAGTACTCATCGCCGAGATCGCCGAGCCGCAGCCGCTCGCTTTGTCGTGGGACTTGTCCGATTACAATGGAGTCAATATATCCTGCTTCGGCGGGCAGGACGGCCTGCTGGAAGTGCTGCCGCAGGGAGGTACTCCGCCCTATTCATTTATATGGGACACGGGCAGCACTTCGGCCCAACTCAACGGCATCCCGGCCGGATTTTATACGGTGACCGTCACCGATAGCCGGGGATGTCTGCTCAGCGGCAGCAACCTACTCGAAGAGCCCGCCGAGCTGATGCTGAACGCCGTATTTACCGACCCCAATTGTGAAGGCCCGGAAACTGGCAGTATCAGCCTAATATCGGCAAGTGGAGGCATCGAGCCCTATTTGTACGAACTCAAAGGCCAGGTCGCAGGATTGGTCACGGAATTCCCCAACTTACAGGAAGGGGACTATACCCTTATCATCCAGGACGCCAACGGCTGTACCGCCGATACGACTGCTCAGCTCGTGGCGGCAACTATACCCCAGATTGATGCCGGCGAAGACGTAATCATCGAGCTCGCGGAAAGCACCCCGCTACGGGTAATTATCAACCTGATGCCCGATACTATTCAGTGGTCGCCGCCGTATAATCTCTCGTGTACCGATTGTCCCGACCCTGTGGCCACTCCCTACCAAACCACCACTTACACCGTCAGCGTAACCTCTGCCGACGATTGCCTCACCACCGATAGCGTAACCGTGCTGGTGGCCAAAATCAGGGACGTATTCATTCCCAACGTCTTCAGTCCCAATTCCGACGGAATCAACGACCTGCTAACTATATTTGCCGGACCGGAAGTACGCCTGGTAAAGTCGCTCAAAGTATTCTCCCGCTGGGGAGAGTTGGTGTACGAGCTGCACGATTTTGCGCCCAATGATTCCAGCGTTGGCTGGAATGGTGAATTCAGGGGCAAACCAATGCCCCAAGGCATATTCGTCTACCTCGTCGATTTGGAATTCATTGACGATGAGGTGATCAGCATGGAGGGGGATGTGATGTTGGTGAGGTGATTTAATACCAGGTTTGGAAACTCTCAATTCGATTATTTTGTTAAATTTGTAATCATCTTATTATTTATTATGAAACAAGTTGTCCTAAATATTGAAGAGAGCCACTATACGCTGTTAATCCAATTTTTGCGTACACTGGATTATGTTAAGGTTGTTCCGTCTGCTTCCGACGTTACAACTTCTCCTCAAAACATGCCCTCCTACGACTTTTCAGATATCACAGGTAAGCTTGAGTGGACAGGCGATGCCGTTGAAGAACAAAGGAAATTTAGAAATAAATGGTAGATATTTTATAACTGCTAACTGCTAATCCCTAACTGCCAACCTACAGTTCTTCCAAAAACGCCAGCGTATCCACGCCGTCGGCGTAATCCCAGAGGGCGGGTTGCTGGGCCTGGCCGAAAGGCACAAGGGGGAGGTTTAATTCGGGAAAATTGCCCACGATACACTGGATTTCTTCCTGGCGGGCATCGAGGATCTGGCGCAACTCTTCCGACGAATCGTAATATTCGTAATACAGCCCGGCGATATGCGATTGCAGCGATTCGTTTTCGGTGAGTATTACGCTACCGGTGGTCAGATGGGGCACGCGGTTGAGTATAAAAATCGCGGTATTATAATCAAAATTGTGCTTGTACTTATCGTGTAATACGATCTGCCGGTATTCGTGGAGGGCCTCCAGCAGCGGCTCAAAAGCGTAATCGCGGGGCACGTAAATTTTGGCTACGCTGCGGCAGCCGAGTCCGAAAAACTGCAATATATCGTTGCCCAGCGCCAGCAATTCCGACTGGGTTTCACGGCCGTGGAGTACCGCTACGGCGTTGCGGTTGTGCCGGATGATATGGGGATAAACGCCGAAATAAGCCTCGAAATAACGGGCCGAGTTATTGCTGCCGGTGGCGATAACCGCGTCGAAGCCGCTGAGCCGCTCAACAACCTCAAAATAACCGGCAGTTCGTTCGTCGATGCGAGCCAGCAATTTGAGCAAATAGGGCAGCAGATAAGGGTCTTTATCCGAAAGCTTGATCTGCGCTTTATGGCCGGATACGAATACGCACAAGATATCGTGAAAACCCACCAAGGGGATATTGCCCGCCAGAACAAGCCCAACAATCCTGGAGGTTGGGTTCACTTCCGGCAACTGATATGGCGCAAGCCACTGCGCCAGCTTTTGCGCATCGAGAAACTGGCCGGCGATAGCGGCCAGGGCGCGTTGCTGGCTGTCGGGCGTAAACCAGGCGTTGTGGTAATGGGTGCGCTGGATGAGGGCTTGCAGGTATTCGTCGTCGTTTGCCGACAGGTGGCGGCCCAGTTTAATTAGCGCATCGAGGCGTTGGGAGAGGGTCATCATAGCGTACGCCGTTATTTGAATTTTGCCGATTTACGTTCATCTACATAGGCCCGCCACATATCCAACCCTTGCTGGAAATCGGCCGGCGGCTCGCATTCGAACTGCATCCATTGGCCGGTAACAGGATGTTCAAAACCCAGAGATTTGGCGTGCAGGGCCTGGCGTGGCAAGGCAGTAAATACTTTTTCTACAAAATCTTTATACCTGCTAAATACCGTTCCTCTCACAATGCGGTCGCCGCCGTAGCGATCGTCGCTAAACAGCGGATGGCCGATGTACTGCATGTGCACTCTGATCTGGTGGGTTCGGCCGGTTTCCAGGTTGCATTGCACAAGGCTTACGTAGTACATGCGCTCCAGGACTTTAAAATGCGTGACGGCCCATTTGCCTTCGTCGCCATCAGGAAAAACGGTAAATAATTGGCGAAAACGCGGATTGCGGCCCACATTACCTACAATGGTGCCTTCGTTGTCTTTGGGTTCGCCCCAAATGAGCGCCAGATAAGTGCGCTCAATAGTATGGTAGAAAAATTGCTTGGCGAGGTGCGTCATGGCGTATTCTGACTTGGCAATGACCATCAGGCCCGACGTATTTTTGTCGATGCGGTGTACTAGTCCGACCCGGTCTTCATAGTTGCCTTCCATCACCGGCAAGTTGCGAAAATGGTAGATGAGCGCGTTTACCAGGGTACCTTTGAAATGACCTATGCCCGGATGAACCACCATGCCCGCCGGTTTGTAGATGACCAGCAGACAATCGTCTTCGTATATGATATCGAGAGGGATGTTTTGCGGGAAGATTCGGTAGGGTTCTGATACCGCGCGCGGAACGATCATAGAAATCTGTTGCCCCGGCTTGATCTTAAAATTGGGCTTTACTTCCTGTCCGTCTACTCTTATTGCGCCGGCCCTGAGTCCGATTTGAATGCGGTTGCGCGATACATTGTTGAGCCTGTCCATTAGGAACTTGTCGATCCGGACGGGCGCTTGTTTCGGATCGACTACAATGACTTGAAAATCCTGTAAGTCATCTGACGACTGGTCATTATCAATTGGCTCTTCTTTCATAGTTTCGACACCTGTGTTTGGGCGCTCTCTTTCAGTAGTCTGTATTTGGGTATAAACGGTTAAGAGCCAAAAATAGTTGATGTTTCTTTTTTTTGCCTTGAATTATCAGATTATTATTCATATTTCGAAACTGTTTTTGGGGGTTTAGCAATTGGGTTTAGCAATTGGGTTTAGCAATTGGGTTTAGCTGTATGTTTAGAAAACTAAACCCTAACGCTAAACCCAATCGCTAAACTGCGAATGCACTAAACCCTACAAAACAATTACCATTTTTCTATCAAAAATAATCGCCTTATGAATAATATGTTGGACTTTGGATCTCTCTGTGTGCAGGAATGGAAAGAACTGCGCACTACCCCACCCCACCAATTGCCGATTTACGCGACATCATCGTTTGTGCTCGACGACCTCGAACACGGCATTGATATTTTTGCCGGCAAAGCCCAGGGGCATACCTACAGCCGCTACGGCAATCCCACCATCGATGCGGTAGCTGCCAAAATAGCCGCGTTGGAAACCCACGGACTGGATATAACCTCCTCTGCCCTGCTTACCAGTTCGGGTATGTCGGCTATCGCCACGCTGGCCATGGCGCTGCTTCGCCCGGGAGATAAGCTGCTCACACAGGGCAATTTATACGGCGGTACCACGGAGTTGTTTTCGCAAATTATGGCCCCTCTCGGCATCGAGTCTATTTTCATTGACCTGGGTGACCTGGATAAAGTAGAAGCCGTGATGGCGTCAAACGCCGCTATCCGCATGGTGTACATGGAAACGCCCGCCAATCCGACGATGGCTTGTGTAGACATAGCCGCGCTGGCTGCACTGGCCAAACAACACGGCGCCTACAGCGCTATTGACAATACGTTTTGTACGCCGTACCTGCAGCAACCCTTCCGTTTTGGCGTCGATTTTGTGGTACATTCCACTACCAAATTCCTCAACGGCCACGGCAATTCGATTGCGGGTATCGTCATCGGCCGCGACCAGGAGTTGGTGGCGACCCGCATAGCCAAAACGCTGAAACTCACCGGCGCCACCTGCAACGCCTGGGATGCCTGGCTGATCAACAACGGTCTTAAAACCCTGGAACTTCGCATGATACGCCATAGCCGGAATGCGATGGAGATTGCCCGTTTTTTGGCACAACACCCCCGCGTGGGGCGGGTAAACTACAACGGACTACCCTCCCACCCCCATCATGAATTGGCAAAAATACAAATGCGCGATTTTGGCGGCATGCTCAGTTTCGAGGTTAAGGGAGGCTTAGAAGCCGCAGTAGGGTTCATCAAAAAGCTGCAATTCTGCACCATGGCGCCTACGCTTGGCGACGTGGATACGCTGGTGCTGCACCCCGCTTCGATGTCGCATGTGAATATCCCCAGCGAAGTGAGGCAGCAATATGGCATCACCGGTGGGCTGGTGCGTGTATCGGTAGGCATAGAAAATGCAGCGGATATTATCGCTGATCTGGAACAGGCCCTGGCTTGATGGCATAAACATCTATAGTATGCCGATGCGTAGACACCCATGCCGGTATGCCGTATGCCGTATGCGCTACTTCAAAACCCAGCGATGGAAGGCTCTCAAAAAAAGAAAAGGCCACCTGCCGGTGCGGATCGCTCACAATCACTTGTCCGCCGGGTTTGCACATGGTGCGAAAAGCGGCGGGCAGGAATTCAAAAAAGCGTTTTTCGTAGGTGATATCGGAAGCTATGAGCACATCGGCGGCCACAGCGGGGTTGGGGTATCGCCAATCGAGTTGCACGCAGGTCGGTTGGCCTTCACAGTTGAGCAGCCAATTGTGAGCGGCAAATTGCAGGGCCTCTTCCAGGTAGTCGGTGAGGGTGACCGCGCCGCCCAGTTTGCCGGCGACAATGCCGGGCAGCCCAAGGCCGCAACCCAATTCGGTGACGCTTGTACCCGGGCCGATTATTTTATTTTCAATTAAATAACGAGCCAGTCCCAATGCCGAGGGCCACAACTCCGCCCAGTAGGGAATGCGCTCGTCTAATACGTCTTCATGCGTATCGCCTTTGGCCAGGAGCCGGTCGAGCAATTCGTCTACATTCATGGCCCTGAGCAGGCGAATGGGCATGTCCGCAACTTCAAATTGAAGTTCTTTCACTTCGTAACCGCTGAAAAAAGGAGAATTCATGCGGCAAAGCTAGGGGTTCCGGCCGAAATTTTCTCGTCCATCTGCAAACCCAAGGCTTTCAAATCTTCCATCAGCTGCTCCGGCTCAACAACCAAGCCCATGAGGTGAATCCCGGGTTCTGTAAGATTACCTGCCAGGTATTGTTTGATGCAGGCCGCCACAGCGAGGGCCGTAAACAAATAACCATCTGCTGCACGGGCAATGATATCGCAGGTCATAGGTTTGTTATCATGTATTCCTTCAGCCTGAAAGACCATTGCAATGCCTTTTTCAGGCGGCGAAAAATAATTGACGCCGAGGTACATAAGCCATTGCGACAAGCGAAGGCCGAATCCTTTTTTTATTTTTTGTAATAAAATGATAAATGGAAAAACGAAATAATCCACCACCCAATTAAATCCGGCCACATACATCCCCATCTGCTTGAGTTGGTATGTCTCCTGCAAAGGCAAAAGTTCGCGTAAAAGCAGAGGGTAGCAAGTTCGCCGGCCAAGAGGAGGGCCGAATTCAAAGGTGAGCATGTCGCGATAACCGGCATCAGTCCACTTTCCGTTTTTGACGATTTTAGATGTAAAATCTACCATATCGGCCACCAGCTCGACTGTGGATGACGGGTTTTCAAAACGTTCGTTCATTGCCAGGGCCACATTTGCCGTATGGTATTGGTCGAAAAAGCGAGCGCCATAGCGAATAAATACCGCCGGCAAGCCGGGGTGAATGCCGGCCTGTACGATGCAAATCCGTCCTTTTGCCCGTATGGATTCTTCAAGATAATGCAGGGCATCGGGGCTATCCTGGCGCACCAGCATGTCGAGATAGTCGGCGCCGCAGGCTAGAGCGGCTTCTGCCACTTGCGGGATATATTGCGGAGTGCTGGTAGCCATCACCACCAGGTCGGTTTGGGCAAACGCCACGCGCAAAGAAGCAATATCGGAGGCATCAGCGTAAAGCGCCGAAATTGCCCTGCCCGGAAATTGCGCGCCGAGTTGCCCGGCAATAGCCTTTGCCTGTTGGAGGTTTCTACCCGAAATCAAGAGGTTGGCATCTGTGTGTTGCAACAAAATTTTGGCCAGCGACCTGCCCACGCCGCCGTAGCCGCCCAGTATTTGGATAGTCTTTGCCATGACTTACACATTTTTTTTCATAATAAAATCATGTTGATCCTCGTCGCCCAGCCTAAAAACGTGCGTACCGGCCTTGACAAAGCCGTTTTTTTCATAAAACCCAATCGCCTTTTCATTTTTCATCCAAACTCCCAGCCACACATATGGCAGTCCTTTTTCGCGCGCCAGCGCTAAGGTTTTATCTATAAGTACATTGCCAATACCGCGGCCCTGGTGGGTTTGCTGCACATAAATTCGCTCTAATTCCAAGCCATCCCTCCAATTTTCGTCGGTCTGCGACGGCCAGATATTGGTTTTTATAAAACCGACTACCTGCCCTTGCTGAAATGCCAAATGGTATTCGCTGTCGGGGTTGAGCAACTCGGCTGTGAGTTGGGCCTTGCTAAAAGCATTTTCCAGGTGGCTGCGCATATTCTCTTCGGTATTGAATACGGCATACGTGTCTACAAAAGTCTGTATAGCAATTTGTTGCAATTGTGGAATGTCGCTAAGACCGGCTTTGAGCAATTCGATAGGATGGGAGTCCATTGCAGTGCATTTTAAAGCTGAAGCAAGCAGTAATTTACATAAAAATATACCGGATTGTCAATGATCACGCGCGAATTTGGCGCACAAAATCGTGGGTGGCCCCGGCTATTTCAATCCCTTGTAGCCCAAGCGCATGAATAAATGCGCTGCCGATAATGGCGCCGTCGGCGTATTGGCACGCGGTTTGAAAAGTATCGCTGTTGGAGATGCCGAAGCCGATCAATCTGGGATTTCGCAATTGCATGGCCGCTATTCGTTCAAAATACGCCAATTGCCTGTCGGAGATGCCTTGCTTAGCCCCGGTAATCGACGCATCCGATACCATATATACGAAGCCCCTGCTCAATTCGTCAATTTTGCGGATGCGCTGTTCGTCGGTTTGGGGGGTGAGGAGGAAACTGATGCCCAGGTCGTATTGCTCAAAAAGCGGTTTGTAATTGCGCTCGTATTCGTACAAGGGCAAATCGGGCAGGATGAGCCCGTCGACGCCCACTTCTTTGCAGGTTTTGATAAAAAGTTCTTCCCCGTATTGCATCACCTGGTTGAAATACCCCATCAGAATCAGCGGGGTGTCGCTAAAGCGGCGCGCTTCGGCAATTTGTTCAAACAAAAGCGCAAGGGTCATCCCATTTTGGAGGGCTACCTGGCTGCTTTGCTGAATAGTAGGCCCGTCGGCCAGGGGGTCGGAATAGGGTATGCCCACTTCGATGAGGTCGACGCCCGCCTGGTTGAGTGCGCGGATGATCTCCACGGTGTCGTCACGATGCGGATACCCAGCCGTGAAATAAACATTGAGCACATGGCTCTTTTTATTCGCAAAAAGTCTATCTATTCTGTTCATAATCAAACAATTCGCAATTCGCAATTCGCAATTCGTCACTCGAAATTCGAAATTCGCAATTCGTCATTCGTCATTCGTAATTCCAATATACGTCTCCAAATCCTTATCCCCGCGCCCCGACAGGCAGACCACCACCACATCGTCGGCAGAAAAGCCCAGGCGATCCAGAGCAGCCAGGGCATGGGCGGTTTCCAGTGCGGGAATAATGCCTTCGTTTTGGGCCAGGAAAAATCCGGCTTTTAGCGCTTCTTCATCGGTAATACTCACGGCTTCTGCCCTGCCCGTACTGATGAGGTGGGCGTGCAGGGGGCCGATGCCGGGATAGTCGAGGCCGGCGGAGATAGAATAAGGTTCTACTATCTGCCCATCGGGCGTTTGCATAAGCAAAGTGCGACTGCCGTGGATAATGCCGCGACTGCCCAGTACGCTGGTGGCCGCCGATTCGCCGCTATGGACGCCGTGGCCGGCAGCTTCCACAGCGATAAGCCGCACGCGCCGGTCGTTGAGGTAGTGGTAATAGGCGCCGGCGGCATTGCTGCCACCGCCTACGCAAGCCACTATGGCATCGGGGTAATGCCGGTCGGTTTGTTCCTGAAGCTGGCTTTTCATCTCTTCGCTGATCACGGATTGGAAGCGGGCCACCATGTCGGGATAGGGATGCGGGCCCACCACCGAGCCGATAATATAATGCGTATCCTCCGGGTTGTTGATCCAATCGCGGATGGCCTCGTTGGTGGCGTCTTTCAGGGTTTGGCTGCCGCTAAGCGCGGGGCGGACTTCGGCGCCCAACATTTTCATCCTGGCTACGTTAGGCGCCTGGCGCTCCATATCTACAGCGCCCATATACACAATGCACTGCAGGCCCATGAGGGCGCAAACCGTGGCCGTGGCTACACCGTGCTGACCGGCGCCGGTTTCCGCAATAATCCGCGTTTTGCCCAAACGCCTGGCCAACAGGATCTGTCCGATGGTATTGTTGATTTTGTGCGCCCCGGTATGGTTGAGGTCTTCGCGCTTGAGATAGATCTGCGCCCCAAAATGCGCCGATAAGCGAGGCGCAAAATACAAAGGAGAAGGGCGGCCCACGTAGTCGCGGAGTAGTCGCCTGAATTCATCCTGAAAACCGGATTCTTTGATCAGGTTCAGGTATTGACGGCGAAGGTTTTCTACGTTGGGGTATAACATTTCGGGGATGTAGGCGCCGCCGAATTCGCCGTAATAGCCCTGTTCATCCACAGCGATGGTAGCCTGCTGCGAGGGCGAAGTCGTATTATGTATCATGCAATCGGCTGTTTTTCAATTATTAATCGCCGCGCAAAGCGGCAATAAAACGTGCTATTTTATCTGTATCTTTTAATCCGGGTTTGAGTTCAAAACGGCTGTTGACGTCAACCCCGGCAAGTTGCTTGTAAGGCAAAGCCCGAATAGCCGCCGCGTCGGCTTCCTCAATGCCTCCGCTGAGCAAATAGGACGTAAACCCGCTATAATTACCCAGCAAATCCCAGTTGAACGACACGCCGTTACCGCCCTGTAAAGGGCCTTTGGTATCAAACAGGAACAGGCTACACAAGCCTTCAAAAGCAGCGGTGTCATTGAAATCAAATTTCTCATCAACCCCAAAGGCTTTGATGAGTTGGGCGCTGCGCAGGGAGCCGATACTCCAGTAGGTCTTTAACTCCCGGCAGTATTCGGGGCTTTCAGATCCGTGCAATTGCACAAAGTCGAGCCGGTAGTCGTGCACGGCGTTTAATACGGCCTCTATTTCTGCGTTGACGAAAACGCCCACTTTTTTGGTTTTACCAAATATGGCCTCGTTTTTGTCCATCCAGCTTTTGAAAGCCTTCCCATCGGCGTTTCTGGGTGATTTATTATAAAAAATGAAACCGGCATAATCGATGCCTAAAGCGATCACTTCCTCGATATTTGCCGGCTCGCGCAAGCCGCATACTTTGATTTTCATGTCTATACCGTTTGTTGTGTTATTGGCATGAAGGTAATGGGATTTTATGTTAGACTACCAATAAATCGCGCGCAGGCCGCCGCCGGGTCTGTAGATTTCATAAAATGTTCACCGATGAGGAACCCCTGGTAACCCGCCTGGCGCAGCATTTGCACCGCTGCGGGGTCTGACAGTCCGCTTTCCGCTACTTTTACTACCCTGCTAGGCAGCAGCGGCGCCAATCGCAGCGCGGTGTCGAGGCTCACGGAGAAATCTTTCAGGTTTCTGTTGTTGACGCCCACCAGGTCGATATGGTCGTTAATTTTGTGGAGTTGCGATTCGTCGTGCAATTCCAGCAAGACTTCCAGGCCGTAATCTTTTGCCTGTTTGGCCAGCGCGGCCACCTCCCATTTTTCCAGGCATTCGGCGATGAGCAACACAGCGTCGGCGCCCATGCTTTTGGCTTCCAGAAGTTGGTATTCGTCGATGATGAAGTCTTTGCGCAATATGGGGATGTAGTGGTTGTTGCAACGCGCCCGGGTAAGGTCGTCGGCAGAACCCCCGAAGAAGTTGAAGTCGGTGAGTACCGACAAAGCCGATGCACCGGCCTGGGTATAGCCGGTGGTGACCTGTTCTACGTCGGCATTAAGATTGATGGGGCCTTTTGATGGCGACAGTCGTTTGAATTCGGCGATGATACCCGAAGCGCCTTCGCGTGTGAGGTGCTCGCGCAAGGATATGTTTTTTCTCCTACAAAACGGGCTTTCGCCTAATATCCGGCGGTGGATGCCTGCTTTGCGGCTTTTGACTTCCTGGCGTTTGTAGTCGATGATGTTTTGTAGGATGGTCATTTGTTCTGCTTATCCCCCGCCTAAAGGCGAGGGTTGAATTTGTCTTTTGTTATGGGGTTGTGTAAAGAGTCCCGCCAAGGGCTCTTGCTGATCACGCGACCAATTATGTTTAAAAAACGACATACGTTTTCGACACAGCCCTCCAGGGTGCATGTGGGCACGATTTTAGGCCTCAAAGGG
>Ga0209573_1001512_pt1 | contig 35533 bp, 35 predicted proteins | sample TNRBio252014_DNA_FD_185870 | JGI IMG/M metagenome (GOLD analysis project Ga0209573, IMG submission 185870) | Wastewater treatment Type I Accumulibacter community from EBPR Bioreactor in Madison, WI, USA - TNR Reactor_6/25/2014_ DNA (SPAdes)... | ecosystem: Engineered > Bioreactor > EBPR >...
CTCATGCAGAGCCGCGTCCGAAATGTCGCGTAGTGGAATTTCAAGCAGCGTTGTCATGTCATCTAACGATTTATGATAGTAAAAATACAAAAAATCTTCGATTTTCCTATCTTGCCCAGTCGCTTTTTAAATTTTCACAAGATGAAAAAACGCCTGCTTCCCCTGTTTTTCGGAGCGTTCGCCATTACGCTGTCTGCCCAAATCCAATTGGTCGAATCCCGTTTCGCATTCGACCCGGAATTGACTTACGATCCCGCTATCCCCGCTCCGGAAGCATTTTTAGGATACAAATTAGGTGAAGACAAAACCCTTTATGCAAACACCGTCAGCTATTTCAAAGCCTTAGACGCCGCTTCGGACAAACTAACGCTGAACGAATACGGAAAAACCTACGAAGGGCGCACGTTGATTAACGTGGTCATCACCTCGCCGGAAAACCATAAAAACATCGAAAATATCCGCCAAACCCATTTGAAATTGACCAACCCTGCCGGCATCAGCAAAGCGGAAGCGGATCAATTGATCGCCTCGCAGCCGGTGTTTACGTCCATGAGCTACAACATCCACGGCAACGAAGCCTCTTCGACCGAAGCGGTGATGCAGGTGGCTTATCGCTTAGTGGCCGCAACCGATTCCCAAACAAAACAAACGCTCGACAACTCTGTAATCATCCTCTACATCTGCGTGAACCCCGACGGACGCGACCGCTATATATATTGGTACAAAAGCGTAGCACGCAACGTTGTAGCCTCAGAACCTGCCGATTTGGAACACTACGAACCGTGGCCCAATGGCCGCACCAACCACTACTGGTTCGACCTCAACCGCGACTGGGTTTGGGGCGTACACCCTGAAATGCGTGGCCTGACGGCGGAATACCAAAAGTGGATGCCGCAGGTACATGTAGACTACCACGAGCAGGGCTACAACAGTAATTATTTTACGGCGCCCGGTACCACGCCACGCAACCTGCTGCTGCCCGACCGCTACGAAGCCTGGTCGGATACCTTCGGCATGGCCAATGTGCGGGCATTTGATAAAAACCGCATCAATTATTTTACCCGCGAAGCTTTTGATTTTTTCTATCCGGGCTACGGCTCCAGCTATCCCAGCGTGTTGGGCGCTATTGGTATGCTCACCGAACAGGGCGGCATCGGCGGCGGCCGCGCAGTCATGACGGAAGAAGGTACGGTGCAAACCTACCGCCAGCGCATTTTCGACCATTACACTACGTCCATGGCCACGATCCTCAAAGCAGCAGAGCACCGGGAAAAACTGCTGCGTTACAGCTATGAAGCCTGGAATCCGGCGACCAGCAAATCGCAGGTGAAGGCTTACCTTCTACCGGCGGAACAAGGTGGTTATGTGGAAGATGTGGTTGAAATACTCCTGCGCCAGGGTATTCGGGTGGAACGCACCACTGCGGATTTCAACGCCGCACAAGCCGCTAACTTCCGAACCGGGAAAGCAGAGAAAAAGACCTTTGCAAAAGGCGCGTATTACATTTCCGCCGACCAGCCCCGCCACCTGTTGCTGAACAGCATCATGGAGCGGAGCCTGGCCATTGAAGACTCGGTGATGTACGACATTTCCACGTGGTCGGCGCCTTTAGCTTACAATTTAGATGCGTATTATTTTACCCAAAAAACTGCCGTCTCCACCGAACCGGTAAAAGCTGCGGCCAAACCTGTGGGCCAGCTCGACCGCGCTGCCGGTTACGCCTACGTCATTGACTGGAACCAGCGCCACGCCCCCAAAGCCTTAGCCATGCTGTGGCAAAAAGGCTACAAGGTGCGGGCTGCGGAAAAGGCATTCAGCGATGGCAAAACCACTTATTCGCCGGGGTCGCTCATTGTGCTTTGCGGCGCTAATTTAGACCGCTTGTCGCGAATGGAACGCGAATTGCGCGAGGTAGCAACGGCTTGTGGCGTCGTGATTCGGGCGCATGATTCGGGGCGCATGTTGTCGGGTTACGACCTCGCTTCGTCCAGCAACCGCCCACTCAATCAACCCCGGGTTGCGCTGATGACAGACCCGCCTTTCGATGTGTTGTCGTGCGGACAGATTTATTTTCTGTTCGATCAGGAAACGCAATTGCCGGTGCAGCGCATTCGGAGCAGTGTATTGAAACAAACGGCGCTGCCCAAATTCGGACAACGCTACGGGATGGTTGATTTAAAAAACTACGATGTCCTGATTTTGCCGGGTGGCGGAGATGGCTTAGATAAAGTATTTGGTAAAGAACAGCTTGAGCAACTACGCGAGTGGGTCAGTTCCGGCGGTGTGCTCGTTGCCAGCGAAAGTGCAGCGGGTTATTTCACTGACCAAAAATCGAAGTTTACCAAAACAAAAATGCCCGAAATCAAGCGCGACAGCACCGGCGCCGCCGTGTACCTGAGCTATGCCGACCGCGAAGATTTTGTAGGCAAAAAAGCCATTCCCGGCGCGGCGCTGCTTGGGCGGATTGACCATTCACACCCTTTGGCGTTCGGCGTTTCACAGGATGTTTATATGCTGAAATCGGGTCTGCAATACCTCAAGCCCGACCCTGATTTGCATACGGTAGGGTATTACCATAAAAACGCTGATGAATTGCTGGTGGCGGGCTACGCTTCCAAAGACAACCTGAAGCTCCTCGCGGGAAATACTTTTGCCGGCGTGTTGCCAATGGGACAGGGGAAGGTTGTTTTTCTGGTAGACAATGTGCAGTTCCGGATGTTCTGGCGCGGGCCGTCAAGGATGATGCAGAATGCGGTTATGGTGTTGCCGGGGTTTTAGGGGGGAAACCACTATTTAGTCATAATTCTTTTCCGAATCCTGCTCAGCGACTCCGGCGTAACCCCAAGAAAACTGGCGAGTTGGTATTGCGGAACCCGTTCCAGCAAGTCAGGGCGGGTCTTCATTAAATTCAGGTAGCGTTCTTCCGGGGTCGTAATGATGTATTCGGCGAGTGCTTCCTGGCTTTTTTGAAGCTCCATTTCGACACCGAGCCGGTTGAGCATTTCCATTCTGGGCACTCTTTCAAAGAATTCCTGTTCGTTTTCAACATTGCCCACAATCAAAACGCAGTCTTCGTTGCAAACCAAATACGATTTGGAAGGTTTGTTTTCATACGGCAAACCGCCCCCGTTGACTGGTTGGCCTTCGGTGAAAAAACTGGTGGTTTTTTCCTGACCATCTACCAGGTAATACTGCCGGACGCAACCTTGCAAAACAAAACAACAAAGGCTGCCGACCTGTCCTTCCCGAAGCAGGATTTTACCCTTTTTATAAGATTTGACGCTGATCAACTCAAAAATTGTGTTGATTTCCGCATCGCTGAGCGGCGCAATTTGAGCCATGTAATCTAAGAGTACCTGCTCATGCTCTGAAAATTGGCGAATTACAGATGGAGCTTTGGCAATAGCCGGATTGGGAAAAAAATGATTGACCATGGCGCTGATTTTGATACCATTCAAGCTCAACAAGCTCTATTGGCGGAGCTTCAAAGTTGGCATGTGTGGAGGCTCTGGCAGCTTTTTTTCGACGGAGGTTTGATTTCTTGTGTTTAAACATCACTCCGCACCTTCAACAACCCCCCCAACCGATAAAACGCCTGCTCCCATTCTTCATCCGGAAATGTCAGTGTGCTGTTTTTGAACTCTTTAAGCAGGTGAAAATAAATGTTTTGGCTTTTCCAGAAATCTAAGCGGACGCTGGCTTCTTCCAGTACTTCCAGCGCAGCAATCAGGTTCTGAAGTTTGGGAAGCATTGACGCGGAATCGTCTAAGCTGCGGACCTCCCGAAAAATGCGCTCCTCAACTTTGAGTAAAAAGTCAGGGTAAGGCTTCAGTGGAATATTCCATTTGCGGAATTCACCGACCAATCGCTTTAACTCGCGAATATTGAGGTTGCCGTTTTCAAAAAGCCGCCGCAAATCGGCGTAAAGGATAAACAATACGGCACTTTTGTACGCATCCGGCACCGGAATGTCATTTTGAGCAAGGATGCTCATCAACTGATAGTTATCGTTGTAAATCTCCCGGAAATCACTTTCTACCTGCCGGAGGCTGTTGGCCGTGATGTCGCGGAGGATTTTCTGTTTTTCATCCCGGAACAAGTGGGTGATTGAATATTTTTCCGGCCCGAAGTATTCCTGCATAATGCCAATGACCTGGCTTAAATCCGGGGTTTGGAACGCTAAGCTGATCTTGGAAACCATGTCGTCGAACACCTCGCGGCTCATGTTCACCGAGATATTGCCGATGATGTTGTGTTGCCCGAGGTAGAGCGCTGCAAAACTGAACTGTTTTTCGGAATAGGTGATTTTTGATTGAACGGTCGTTCTTCCGGTCACTAATTTCAGGGTGCCGCCTTCCAGTCGCTCGAAAACTTCGCTGGTAGCCGTATAATTGAATAATTCCAGGCCTTCCGGGTATTCTTCAAACAAAGAGGACGCGGCGTAGTGCATGCCCACGCGCTCCAAATCCACCCGGGCAGGCATCACCGTTTGCCGGTAGCTGACCGCGCCATTCGCATGGACATTACTGGGCGCCCCTTCCAGCAGTTGGATGAATTTTGGATGCAAATCCGTATCGGCTACCTGGCGCGCATAATAAATGGCACGGTTGGCGTATTGCAAAATCTGATTGGTTTCCAAACCCGAGATTTCATCGAAAAACCATCCGCAACTCGTAAACATAAGGATGGCCTGGCGCTGCATTTCCAGCAGGCGCATGGCCTGGATATGTTGCGTTGCATCCAAGGGTTTAACCGCGTGCTCGGCCAAAAAAGCGGTTACCCGTTCATCTGTTCGCTGGAGCAGCACATCTATGTAAGCGTTTCGGGCTTTCCACGGATTTTTCAGCAGTTTTGCTGCTTCTTTTGCATAAATTTTGGCCAATTCATCGCGCAGCCAATTCAGCGTTTCCCGCAAAGGGCCGCGCCACGCCTGGTTCCAACCAGGTTTTCCGCCGCTGTTGCACCCGCAATCGGAACGCCAGCGCTCCACGCCGTGTACGCAACTCCAGGAGCTGTTTTCGTGAATTTGCGCTTCAAATTTTGGCGGAAAGGACGCTAAATATTGCCCGTAATTGGTGAGGTGGGCGATGCTTTTTTCTTCGATAAAGTCCAGACAGTCGGCCAAAGCCATTTCCCCATAGCGGTGGTGATGACCGTAACTTTCCCCATCCGTGGCAATATGCGCCAACTGCGGCCCTTCGCTGTCATCAAAGGCGTCTGCGATGCGTCTGGCAAACTGCCGGCCACTATTGAGCAGCCCTTCAAAAGCGACGGCCTGAGCAATAACCGGGTGGTAGAAAAAGATGGCAATGGAACGCCCGGATGGCAATTTGCACAAATAAGGTTGACGGGTGTCAATCGCCTGGTGTGGCAACTCTGTCCATTTCTCTTCCCCGATCCGGCGCACCGCCTTGGCTTGCCGGGCCGCCAGAATGGTGAATTTGATGCCGTGCGCCGCCAAAACTTCCAGACTTTCGGTATTGGCCGCTGCTTCAGCCAGCCACATGCCTTCCGGTTTGCGCTGGAAGCGGTGTTCAAAATCGCGGATGCCCCAGACTACCTGGGTTTCCTGATCCCGCGCGTTGGCCAAAGGCATGATGAGGTGGCTGTGTACCTGCGCAATTGCGTTGCCGTGACCGCCGAAACGAGCTAAGCTGATTTTGTCAGCGTTCAGAATCGCCTGATACGTTTCCGGATCGGCCTGTTCGAGCCACGACAACAAAGTCGGGCCGAAATTAAAGCTGATGCGCGTATAGTTGTTGACGATTTTGACGATCTGTTGGTGCTGATCGTGGATGCGGGCGGCTGCGTTTGGCGCGTAACATTCAAAGTTAATGCGCTCGTTCCAGTCGTGGAAAGGCGCGGCGCCATCCTGTATCTCTATCACTTCCAGCCAGGCGTTCTCTCTGGGTGGCTGATAAAAATGCCCGTGAATGCAGATGAATTTGTTCGTACTGTTCATGGCGGAAGCAAAGGTAATAGATTTGAAGATTAGTTGATTTGAAAATTTGAAGATAAGGAAGACGATGGACGGTGGACGGTAGACGGTGGACGGTAGACGGTGGATGGTAGACGGTGGACGGTAGACGGTAGACGGTAGACGGTGGATGGTAGACGGTAGATGGTAGACGGTGGATGGCAGGGCGCGACTCCCGGGAGAGCCGGCAGCCAATTTCAAATCATCAAATTTTCAAATTTTCAAATCAACAATAGCATTTCCTTAACACAATTGAGCCCTGCGGCCAAACAGAGCTTTTTATCTTTGCAGCTTGTCGCAATTTATAAGACATAAAATTTCCTAACAGCTAAAACACCCTGATTATGCAAGGACTTGTAGCCCGGCGATGGTCGGTAGCAATGATATTGGCGGTTTTTTCTTTTGCAGGTTATGCGCAAAAGCCCAAAACCTGGTCTTCTACGGAACTGTATGAAGGCATTCAAAAACTGAATTTTTTAGGATCGGTGCTGTATTTAGCTGCCCACCCGGACGATGAAAATACGCGCCTCATTTCGTATCTCGCCAATGAGGTAAAGGCCAACACGGCTTATTTGTCGCTGACCCGCGGAGATGGCGGCCAAAACTTAGTCGGGCCCGAAATCGAAGAATTGCTGGGTGTTATTCGCACCCAGGAATTGCTGGCGGCCCGCCGGATAGACGGAGGTCGGCAGTTTTTTACCCGCGCCAACGACTTCGGCTATTCCAAACACCCCGACGAAACGCTGCGCCTCTGGAACCGCGACGACGTGTTGTCGGATGTAGTATGGGTAATCCGCAAATGGCAACCGGATGTCATCGTCAATCGTTTCGATCACAACTCAGCGGGTAAAACCCACGGCCACCACACCGCTTCAGCCATGCTGGGCGTGGAAGCTTTTGACCTTGCCGCAAACAAAGACGTTTATCCCGATCAATTGAAATACGTAGCGCCCTGGCAACCGCGTCGCCTGTTTTTCAATACCTCCTGGTGGTTCTATGGCAGTCAGGAAAAATTTGCGCAAGCGGATAAATCAAAAATGCTCGGCGTAGACGGCGGCGTTTTTTATACCATGCGCGGCAAATCGAACAATGAAGTGGCGGCGGAAAGCCGCAGCCAGCACCGTTCGCAGGGATTTGGTTCTATCGGCTCGCGCGGCTCGGAATTGGAATACCTTGAATCGCTCAAAGGCGACCTTCCCAAAAACAAAGAACAATTATTTGACGGCATCAATACCACCTGGAGCCGGGTTGAAGGCGGCGAACCAATCGGAAAATTATTAAAAACCGTAGAAGCCGAATACCGCTTTGATAATCCCGCAGCCAGTGTGCCCAAATTATTGGAAGCCCTGCGCCTCATCGAAGCCCTGCCCGACGGTTACTGGAAAAACAGTAAACTTTCAGAAATTAAGGAGATCATCCGCGGTTGCCTTGGCCTTTTTATGGAAGCCATTGCGGAAGATTATTCGGCAACGCCCGGTCAGGAAGTAACTGTAAATGTGGAAATCATCAATCGCTCCGGGGTAGACGTCACGTTGCAAAAATTAGCCTTCCTGCCTTTGCAAAGAGATACGGCCATGCAGCAACTGCTTGCGCAAAATGAAGCGCTGAAGTTTTCCAAAAAGCTGCAATTGCCTCAAAACATGCCGTTTACGAGCGCGTACTGGCTCAACCAACCCTGGGCGTTGGGCATGTATACGGTGGCTGATCAAACGCTGCGCGGATTGCCTGAAACGCCGCATCAGTTCAAGGTAACGTACACACTTTCCGTCGCCGGAAAAGTCATAGAATGGGAAAGCGACATCGCGTTCAAACGCGAAGACCCGGTTAAAGGAGAAATTTACCGGCCTTTTGAAGTGACGCCGCCGGTATTTGGCAACATCGCGGAAAGCGCCTATGTTTTTGCGGACAATGAAGCGCAGACGGTCGCATTGGTTGTTAAATCGGGCGCACCCAATGTGTCGGGTACGGCTTCATTAGACGTGCCGAAAGGCTGGCGCATTGAGCCTGCCGAAGCTGCTTTTAGTTTGAAAATCAAAGGTGAAGAACAAACGATTCGGTTTAAGTTGTTTCCGCCGAAAGCGGCTGGAGAAGGTTATATCCGCCCGCTACTGAAGGTAAACGGGCAGGCCTACAGCAAAGAAATTGTGGTGATTGAATACGACCACATTCCCACTCAAACCATTTTGAGGGAAGGCTTAGTCAAAGTCGCCAAAACCGACCTGAAAAAAGTGGGCGAACGGGTCGCTTACATCATGGGCGCCGGCGACGGCATCCCCGCCAGCCTCCGCCAGATTGGTTACGAGGTGACGGTGCTGGAAGACAAAGACATGACGCCGGAAAATCTGGCCCGGTTCGATGCAGTGATCCTTGGTGTTCGCGCTTACAATACGGCAGAGCGCCTGAAGTTTCACCAGGCCAAGCTATTGGAATATGTACAAAACGGCGGAACCATGATTGTGCAATACAATACCAATTTTGATATGGTGCTGCCGATGGAGTCCATTTCGCCGTATAAACTCAAAATTTCGCGCGAGCGGGTAACGCTGGAAGAAGCAGAAGTGCGTTTCCTGAAACCGGATCATGTTTTGCTGAACTACCCCAACAAAATTACGGCCAAAGACTTTGAAGGATGGGTGCAGGAACGCGGGTTGTACTTCCCGAATGAATGGGGGCCGGAATTTGAAGCTATACTTTCGTGCAATGACCCCGGCGAACCGGCCAGAGACGGCGGCCTGTTGGTGGCGAAATATGGCAAAGGACATTATATCTATACCGGCTACTCCTGGTTCCGCGAACTGCCTTCGGGCGTTCCGGGGGCATTTCGGTTGTTTGCCAATATGATTTCTCTTGGCAAAAATGAAAAGCGGTAATGTTTGTCTTTATAGCCCGATAGCTGCGTTATGTTCGGCCCCAAAAACGGTCAATTACGCGAGTAAACTCCCGTTTTTGGAGCCTTCACATGCCTTGCTATCGAACTCTAAAGAACAAACATCAACTAACTGGTATATACAATACAAATTAATGGGGGGATTTTCAGGACTATCCCCCAACGTTTTCAACAGCTTTGTCAGTCTTAATGACTAAACGATAAAGCTATGAAAATGAAACTTTTCTTTTACCTGGTGGGCGGTCTTTGTCTGGCTGTCTCCTGCAATAAAGGAGGAACAACTCCTTCCGATTCCACTGAAGAAGAAGTGATTGCGGTCTATAAAGGATTGTATCGCCACCCCTGCAGCGGACATTGGTTTACAGAAGTAAATGGAGGCCGGATTTTTTTTGCATCCAGCGAATGGGATGCCGGTAGTTTTGAAACGGGCGTGCCATTACAGGTCACCTTTGAGCTTTTGCCGACCGAACAGTTGTCCTGCAATATCCTTCCTGTGCCGGATAATTTCAGGCATATCCGGATTTTGTCGGTGGAGTAGTGGGATGTAAATTGGCAAAGGGCAAAAGGCAAGAGGCAAGAGGCAAGTGGGCAAGTGGGCAAATAAGCAAGGGGCAAATTGGCAAAGCACCCCGAAAAAATTAGATGCATCCGAATGATTTGCCTTTTGCCCTTTGCCAATTTGCCCCTTGCCAACTTCGCTTACTTCTTCCCGCCCGCGGGCATCATCAGCACCCCTGATGCCATGAACTTCACTTCTTCCAGCGGTTCGGTAATCGCTTCGATTTCTGCTTTGCTTTTGCCTGCGTCTTCCGCAAAATGGCGCAGTTCATCCACCGTCGTAACCGACTTATAGGCAGTACCCTGAATGATCACTTTTTGGCCTTCGCAGTCTAATGGCATAAAAAAGCCATAGTCTTTAAATTGCACAAAAAGCGGCTCCGTTTTCTTCGATCCGGGCGCTGCAATGTTCATCCAGCAGCCTTTCTTTTTGCAAACTGAGGCCACCGTTCCGACCAATTTCACCTCCACAGACTCCTGACCGGCCATTTTTTTGGCCAATTTTTTGTGTGAAATAGCGCCATCGGCAGTAATGGGTTCTCCAAAAGACTGAACCGCCTTTTGAGCATAGCCGCTCGTAGCAAAGGTTACCAAAAGCAATAAATAAATGAATTTTAATGATTTCATATTCAGTGATTTTAATGTGTGTCCTATCTCTCTCACTCTCCCCCTTCCTCTGGCAACAACAGCACCCCCGAAGCCATAAACTTCAATTCCTCCAAAGGCTCCGTAATGGCTTCGATTTCTTCTTTGCTTTTGCCTTCGTCTTCCGCATAGTGGCGCAATTCCTCAACCGGAGTGACGGATTTGTAAGCGTAGCCCTGCATGATGACTTTTCGGCCTTTGATGTTTTTCGGCATAAAGAAACCATAGTCTTCAAACTGCACAAACATCTGAGCTTTTTCAGGATCGGCGGAAACGATATTCATCCAGCAGCCTTTCTTTTGACAAACGGATTCTACTTCGCCCATCACTTTTACTTCGATCGAATCTTTGTCGCCCATTTGCGTAAGCATGGCTTCGTATCCGATCGCACCCTCAGCCGTAATGGTATCTCCGAAAGGCTGCCCGATCACCTGAACGGACTCTTCCTTCTGGGCTTCCGGTTGGTTGGAACAAGCGGCAATAAAGCCCATAATGGCTAAAATGCTCATAAAATTTAATACCTTCATTGCAAAATTAAATTTAGTTAGAGGGTGCAAAGTTAGAGCATGTTCGCCTTTTATCGCAAAGATATTTATCACCTTTAAACTTGATTTTATACCAATCAGCATGAATGCAGTGATCACGGGCGGGACTAAAGGAATGGGGCTTGCCATTGCCGAAATTTTTGCGGCCAATGGTTTTGAATTGGCGGTAACGGCCCGCACCCAGTCGGATTTGGATGCTTTACAACGAGACTTTTCGGAGCGCTTTCCTGCCGTAAAATTATTGGCATTTCGAGCAGACCTATCGCAAAAATCAGAGATACAGGCGTTTGCAGATGCAATTGCAAATCGCTGGCCTGCGGTGGATGTGCTGGTCAATAACGCCGGTATTTTTCAGCCTGGGAAATTACTCGAAGACCCGGATGGTTTCCTCGAAAACATGCTGAACGTCAATTTTTGGGGCGCCTATCACCTCACGCGAGCCCTGGCGCCTGCGATGGTGCGCGCCGGGAAAGGGCATGTTTTCAATATCTGTTCGGTGGCCAGTCAGGCTGCCTATCCCGATTCCGGCGCGTATGCTGTCACCAAGTTTGCGCTCCTGGGGTTTTCTAAGTCCCTGCGTATGGAATTGCGTGAAAGCGGCGTGAAGGTCACCGCTGTTTTGCCCGGCGCCACGTGGACGTCCTCCTGGGCGGGGACAACGCTTGATCCGAAACGGTTTGTCGCCGCTGCCGATGTGGCCAAAGTGGTCTATCATGCCTGGGATACCAGTCCGGCTACCGTGGTGGAAGAAATCGTCCTGCGGCCACAGTTGGGAGATTTATGATTTTTCAGCCAGCAATTCATTGACGCGCTTCAGTGCCTTGTGGATATCAGAACATACATTCGGGCTACCGAGCCATTCTACGATGCCTGCTTTTTCTAAGGAGTTGAAAACGTCGGGTTGTACGCCGGATAGGACCGTTTGTGTGCCTTGCCCCTTAAATTCTTTCAACACCTCCCAGAGGTTGTGAACGCCGGTTGCATCTACAATTGGAACATGGCGCATTCGGATAATCAGGTATTTAGGGCGCCGGTTGGTTCGCGTAAGCGTCTCCTTGAAATTGTGCGCAGCCGCAAAAAAGAGAGGCCCGTTAACTTCGTATACCTCCACGCCTTTAGGCACCGGTAGTCTTTCTGTCGCATCGGGATCATTGCGGTCTTCTCTTCTGTCCTTCAGGTCGTCTGTAATAACCGAAACATTGCTGATTTTGGCCATCCGCCGCATGAATAAAAAGGCAGCCAACACCATGCCGACTTCAATGGCTACGGTTAAATCTACCAGAACCGTAAGTAAAAAGGTGAGCGTAACGACCAAAATATCGCTTTTGTCTCCTTTTAAGATGCTGACAAACGAACGCCATTCGCTCATGTTGTAAGCCACCACGACTAAAATACCGGCTAAGCAGGAAAATGGAATCAGCTTTGCCCAGCTTCCTACAAACAGCATAATGAGCAACAATACTAAGGCGTGTACGATACCCGCTACCGGCGTCCTTCCCCCGTTTTTTACATTGGTTGCCGTGCGGGCAATGGCGCCTGTGGCCGGAATGCCGCCAAAAATAGCGGAAAAAATATTCGCGCCACCCTGTGCCACCAATTCCATATTAGAGCGGTGCCGTCCTCCAATCATCCCGTCCGCCACAACAGCGGAAAGCAGGGATTCTATCGCGCCAAGCATGGCGATCGTGAATGCAGGTTTGATCAATTCTTTGATGGTCGAAAAATCAACGGCCGGAATTTGCGGCATAGGAATCGTAGAGGGGATGCTGCCAAAACGGGTTTCAATGGTTTCTACCGGAAGCCCAAAAAACTGGACGACAAAGGTAGTCAGTAGAATGGCAGCCAATGCACCGGGTACTTTTGGTGTGATCTTGTGAAAATAAAAGGTGGTGATCACCGTAAAAATTCCAATGCCCAGCGCGTAATAATTAATGCTGCTGAAATGATTGAAATAAAGGCTCCATTTTTCTAAAAATTCAGAAGGCACGGCGCCCGTTTCCAATCCAAAAAAATCTTTGACCTGCGAAGAAAAAATGAGTACAGCGATCCCGGAAGTAAACCCAACAATCAGCGGATGCGGGATAAATTGGATGACTACGCCCAGCCGGGCAAGCCCCATCAACATAAGAATAAACCCGGCCGGAAAGGTGGCTATCGTGAGTCCGGCTACGCCATATTCCTGCACAATCCCATAAACAATGACAATAAAAGCGCCGGTTGGCCCCCCGATTTGCACCCGGCTGCCTCCAAAAGCAGCAATGATAAAACCGGCAATGATGGCGGTCACTAATCCTTTCTCAGGCGTTACACCGGATGCAATTCCAAAAGCAATCGCCAGCGGCAGCGCTACGATCCCAACTACAATGCCGGCAATCACATCTTTGCTGAATTGTTTTTTGGAATAACCTTCTTTCAGGATGGAAAAAAGCTTGGGTGTGAACGTGTTGTTTTTCATAAGCTTGGTTGCAGGTACTCACTCCGTATTGTATCAATAACGGCAAAATTGCACCGCTTTGTGGTATTTGAAATCAATTTGCAAATTTATAATGAAAAAAAAATGGTTTCAGTGACGTGAATCATTGCAATTTCGCAAATTAATGTTCTGGAATCCACAAGCAGTCATACATGAAAAAGCGACGCTATTTACAATTTACGTTAGTGGGGGTAGTTTTGCTGGTGGTGGGCATTACAGGCGGGCAATTATGGTTACACCGCAGCCTTTACCACCTCGATAAAGCGGATTTTGAAATGACGCCATCCCGGTGCGCCGTGTCGGATTCCGCATTTCAGCATGAGATTAGTCTTGGACGCCGGTTTATCAAAAAATTCATGCTGGAGCAACAATCCCCTTCCTTTTCCTTAGCAGTGGCCTGGAAAGGCAAACTGATCTGGTCGGAGGCTTTTGGATATGTCAATCTGGAACAGCAGATACCTGCGACTCCTGAAACACGCTACCGGATCAATTCGGTCAGCAAACCCATCACCGGCGCAGCATTGGCAAAGTTGTACGAAGCAGGATGCATCTCGCTCGACAGTACGGTACAGCATTATGTACCTGACTTTCCGGTGAAACCTTATCCAGTAACCCTTCGTCAATTGGCTTCGCACACTGCGGGTATCCGCCACTATCGGTCTGACGAAGAAGTCCTGAACACGAGGCATTTCAATAGTTTAACAGAAGCCGTAATGGTGTTTGAAAACGATTCCCTGCTCTTTCGCCCGGGCAGTCAGGTGAAATACTCCAGCTTTGGGTACAACCTGCTGGGGCTTGTCGTAGAAAAAACTTCGGGTGAAACTTATCTGGATTATATCCGAAAGCAGGTGCTGGCGCCGGCAAATGCAGCGGGCATTGGGATTGAACAAAACGATACGAGCCAGGTAAGGTATTATGAACGTCATGGAGGGTGTCTTCTGGAACTTGTGCCGCCCATTGATCAAAGCATCAAATATCCTTCCGGCGGATTGGTGGGTACGCCTTCGGATTTGGTCGCTTTTGGGGCTGCTTACTGGCACGGAAAAATTATTTCACCGGAAATGGTTGCGTTGTTCACCAATATGCAGCGCGTGAACAGCGGGGAAGCAACCAGTTTTGGATTGGGCTGGGAATTGTCGCGGACGCCTTCCCGGACGAAGCGTCTGCTGGTAGAAACCTGTGCGACTTTAGGATATTACCTGCCGCAAGCCACCGGGTTTTATGAAAGCGTCTACCATCGGGGGGGCTCCACCGGCAGCATTTCCGGGTTGGTCATTTACAAAAATTATGATCTGGTGTTCGCTTTTGCCTCCAATGTCAACGGTGAAGGCGCAAGTACCCCCTGGAAACTGCCTACCTTCATGATGGAGCAGTTTATCAAGCGTGTTGAACGCTGATGCTGATTGCCATCAATGCCGATCCGGCAAAATCAATGGCGGAACGTTCTCTTGCTGGTAAAGCAAATTAAAAGCCGTCACATCCGTATTGATGATGGCATACATGTCTGCTTTGTAGCGATCCCAGTCCCTCAACAAGTCGGCGAGCCGGTTTCGGGCGCCGCCGGTGATAAAAGGATCAGATCCGTCTATCCGGTTGCGCAGGTTGATCAATTCAGCACACAACCGTTTTGGAAAAGGAATGATTTCCAATGCCGGCGTCTGAGCCTGAAGCAGGTTTTGTTCCCAGGAAACGATTTTTTCCACAATGATTTTGCCCTGTTCGATCAGAATGGCAGGCCCCTCGCTGCGCATCGCCAAGGTTTGGTGATAGTGCTCTGCCTGTTGCTTGATCGCGCGCATTTGCAGGATACTGGCGTTGATTTCAATCACCACATTTTCAATAGCGTGGATGAACTCCTGGTGGGCAGTATAATCTGCCGGTGCGGCTGAAATGCGGGGATCGGGGAGCACCTCTACCCGTTGCTCGTCGGTTCCCCGGGAGGTGGAAAAGCGCAGGGTGTAAGTGCCGGGACCGACCAAACTGCCGAATTCATTGCCATCTAAGGTTGCATCCGCCACGATGGGCAATGCCGTGCGCCTTAAGTCCCAGAAAAAACGGTTTATTCCTGCCCGATTGGGTAATTTAAGGGATGAATATTGGGCCTGATCAGGATATTTTTGGGCAGGATTTGCGTGGCTGCGGTAACTGCGCACCAAGTTGGACTGGCTGTCAAAAATTTGCAGGGAAATGGTGTCTCCGGCCATCAATAAAGGAAGGAAATAATCAATGATGACGCCGGGTAACGGATTTTGACCCATATTTACGGCAATGGTCGCATCGCCGGTGCGGTGCAACTTAGCCGGCTTGGGTTTGAACAACAGCGAGCGCCTGAAGGAGCGGTTGACACTTTGCTGTACGCTGCCGAGGTCGTCTAATATCCAGAAACCGCGACCGGAAGTAGCGGCGACCAGATCGTTATCATGGATGAGGAGGTCATTGACCGGACAGGTTGGCAAATTAAGCTGGAAACGCTGCCAGCTTTCGCCATAGTCAAAGGATACGTATATTCCGGTTTCCGTACCGGCGTAAAGCAACCCCGGCCGGGTTGGATCTTCCCGCACAACCCGCACAAAATCATCAATTTCAATACCATTGACGCTTTTTTTCCAGGTTTTACCGTAGTCCTTGGTATAATAAATCAGCGGGGAAAAGTCATCGAATTTATGTTTGGTAGCGGCGACATAGGCCGTTCCGGATTCGTGCGGAGAAACCTCGATGCAGTTAATGAGCGCTTCTCCCAGGCCGGGCGGCGTCACATCCTGCCAGGTTTTTCCTTCGTCAAATGTCAGGTGGATCAACCCGTCATCACTGCCCGCCCAGATAAACCCGCGTTGGTGTGGCGAACAGGCGAGGTAGCTGATGGTATTGTAATTTTCCCCGCCGGCGCCCTCATTGGTATAAGGACCTCCGCCGGCGCCTTGTGTGGCAGGGTCATTCCGGGTCAGGTCGCGGCTGATTTCTTCCCAGTTCATGCCGCCGTCGTCGGTGCGCAGCACCACATTTGCAGCGTGGTAAACCACCTCATTGTCAAAAGGAGAAGCGACGACCGGTGCATTCCAGTTGAACCGGTATTTTTGTTGATATGGCGGCATATCCAATCCAATAGCCGGATAAGCCATTACATCGCGTATTTGGCTTTTTTGCTGGTCGTACAAAAAGATATTCCCCTGATAATTGCTGGAATAAATCATACCGGGATTGGCTGGATCAAGCGCAACAAAAGCACTTTCCGCGTCTGAAATGGTTTTCCAGTCCTGGTTACTGATGCCATCCCCGAATGTACGGCTGGTGATAGACAAAGCGCCATAATCCTGTTGCCCTGCATAAAGCGAATACGGAAATCGCTGGTCAGCAATGACCCGGTACAATTGAGCGGTAGACTGGTTGTAGGTTGAGCTCCAGCCATCGCCATTGCCGCCGCAGTTAAAGGTAATTGCGGCGCCGCCGTCGGTGGCTACGATCATGTTTTGGGGATACTGGGGGTTGATCCACAAATCATGATGGTCGGAATGAGGGGTAGGGATGACTTCAAATGTTTTTCCGCCGTCCGTTGATTTCAACAGCGGAACATTTAATACGTAAACTGTTTCAGTGTCGGAAGGGTCGGCAATAATTTTGGTATAATACCAGGCCCGGCTGATGGTTGCCGGGTCGGCATTGGTTCTTATCCAGGTAACGCCGCCGTCGGCAGAACGAAAGACGCCGCCGTTGGCTGCTTCGGCTATTGCATAAACGATTTCAGGATTTGCACGGGACACACTGATGCCCACTTTTCCCAACTGCTCCGGGAGTCCGCTTTTCAGCTTCACCCAGCTTTCGCCCCCGTCAACAGATTTATACAACCCTGACCCGGGGCCGCCGCTTCGAATTGCCCAGGGATAGCGCCGGTGATCCCAGGCTGCTGCATACAAAATACGCGGGTTGTGCCAATCTAAGTTGATATCGCAAGCTCCGGTGTTTTCATCTACGTAGAGTACTTTTCGCCAGGTTTTTCCGCCGTCCGTAGTTTTGTATACCCCTCTTTCGGGGCTTTCGCCAAATAAGGCGCCTTGCACGGCTGCCCAAACAACGTCGGAATTCTGCGGGTGAATCCGCAGGGCGGCGATATGGCGCGAATGTGGCAGCCCGACGTGCTTCCAGGTTTTTCCGCCATCTAATGATTTGTAGATGCCATCGCCATGCGAAGTAGTCGCACTTCGGGCCGTGGACTCTCCCATACCGGCATAGATGACGTTAGGGTCGGATTCCGCCACTGCAATAGCGCCGACCGCGCCGGTTTTTACAAATCCATCGGAACAGTTTTTCCAGTTCAGCCCGGCGTCTTCTGTTTTCCAGATTCCGCCTCCTGCACTGCCCATGTAATAGGTCATTGATTTGCCCGGAACGCCGGCAACCGCAGCGCATCTGCCGCCTCTGAACGGCCCGATGTTGCGCCATTTCAGGTTTTGATAATAGGCAACATTAACGGGCGGGTAGGGCGCCAATGATGATGGTTGCTGGGCCTGCGCCGGACTAAACGCCAGGCAATACATAAGAAACAGTGCGCTCCCGATGGTTAAACGTTTCATGACAATTCGTTTAGCATGGTCAAAACCCTGCCCCGTTTGGGACAATGGCATTTGGTGCTGCTTTGTGTGTGTAGTTTTCTCTCCCTACCTCAAAAAGCAAACCGTGGAAACGGGCTGCTTTTTGAGTCGGGCGCCAAAGATAACACCATAAACAGAATTACAAGGTGTTTACGGGCGTCGCTGTACCTTAAATGTAGAAGTGCTATTTCCCATGCTACTGCCTGTGCTGCTGAAGGATAAATTAATCCGGCTTTTACTTTGCGGAGTTTGCCGGAACAGGCCTCAATTTCGATTTTGGGAAAATTGATTTCTTCTGCTTACGGAATCAGTTCCAAAATGTTTCCAATTTTTGAAAAAAAATTTTATAAAATTTTAAAATTTTTCAACTCAAGTGCAAGTTGTTCCGGCGATTCAAAACGAATGGCATTCAAGCCGGCTTCCTGCGCGCCTTTCACATTTTTGGGGTTGTCATCAATAAACAATGCCCGACGCCCGTCTATGTCGTATCGCGACATTAGCAGCTCGTAAATGCGTCTGTCCGGCTTGAGCAGTTTTTCTTCACCGGAGACCAGAATCCCTTCAAAGAGGTGAAGAAAATCGAACAATTCCAGCGCCACCGGGAAGGTTTCGTGCGACCAATTGGTCAGCGCGTACAGGCGGTGTGTCTGGTTTTGATGCAATCCCCGAAGAATTTCTACCGAGTTTGAAATGGCGCCGCCCAGCATATCCTGCCAGCGGTTGTAGTAGGTGCGAATCTGGGGCTCGTAATCCGGAAACTGTGCGACAAGAATTTCCGTGGCTTCCTGAAGCGTGCGGCCTGCGTCTTGCTGTTCGTTCCACTCCGGGCTGCACACTTCCGTGAGAAAGTACCGCATTTCTGTATGGTCTTCGAATACCTCCCGGAATACGTATTCAGGATTCCAGTCAATGAGTACGCCGCCCAGGTCGAAAATAACGGTGTCAATGGTTGTTGTCATGCTAATCAGGTTTGCAGTAAGCGAATAACACTAAGGTGATCCACTTATCGTTTTTAAGTTCACAGTTTCTCATGATTCGTTCGCGCACAAAGCCGAACTTTTTCAATAATTTGCCCGAAGAGCGGTTGCCCTGTTCCACAAAAGCTTCAACCCGGGTCACCTCCGTTTGGGCGATGACAAAGTCCATTGCCGCGCCTAATGCTTCACTGGCATAGCCATGCCCCCAATGTTCGGGCAATAACCAGTAGCCGACTTCCACCTGTTTCCTTTCCGGTTTATAGTAGTTGAATCCACAGGCGCCGAAAAATGTCCCGGTTTCACGGTCGCAGACTGCCCACCAGAGGCCGGTTTTATGCAACCACAACGACTCGTACCACTCCATTTGCCCCTCGGTTTCCTCTAAGGTATTGAAGTGTACACCGTAAAATTTAGTAACCCGCTTATCAGACAGGCCCTGATGCACTTTCTCCAGATCGCCGGCATGGATATGCCGGAGTTGTAAGCGATTGGTTTGTAAAACAGGGTAAGCGCCAAAATACACGGGTTCTGAGTTTTAGGACAAAAAGATGGGTTAGGTAAGGAAAACAGAGCCGGTTCAAATCGGCTCTCTAAGTAACATATTATAGACTTTCAGGCCCTTGTTCCGGAGTTCTTTAATTTGAGAAGCTTCTAAAAGGACACCTTGTTTATACAAAATCATCATATAACCGATTCCCTCTAAGTACCAGTTTTTTTCAATGGTAAAAAAGCGCAACACCAGGTCATGCATGGTAGCCCTGACGTAGTCTTCGTCTTTGCTTTTCAGGAAATATTGTTTGGAAAACTCGGGATACTCCTCAAAATTAATATCTCTTTGAAGGCCAAGCCAGATGCCTAATTTATGGAAAATGTTTTCAGGTTTCATCCAAAACTGGGGGAGTGCCAGCGCAGTAGAGTGAACATAAAGCACCGTTTGGCGAATAATAGTGGAGGATTTTCCCGTACTGACGGTGTAAGCGAAATCGAAGATGCGGAAATCCATCGTTTCCATATCATCTTTTTCCATCAGCATATTGGTTATTTTGTGAGCACCGCCGGAGCGAAAAAGCTTGAAGTCTTCCAACAGGTTGGAAAGCTTCCATTCGTCAACGGACTTGAAATCCATTTTTAGCTGGTTTGCAAGCTGGCTAAGTTGTTCTGTTCTTGCTGTGGCAGACGCCATAGAGGGCAGTGTTTTGAATATGATACTGCCAAAAGTATAAAACTTTCCCGTTTGTCAGGTCAATAAATTCAAAATGGATCAGGCAACGTGTTTCGCAAAAAGGTGACTGGCGTCCTGAACGGTTTCAATAATTTCAACTTCCTCGGGGGTGAGGTACAGGTTTAACCTGTTTTCCAACTCGGCAATGAGGAGCATGATGTCTAAGGCATCCATTTTTAAGTCGTCCTGAAAATGGGTATACGGGTAAATTTGCGAGGCCGGAACGTTTAGGGTCCAGCTAATGTGGCCAATCACCTGGTCTTGAATTCCAGCGTTTGTCTCGGCGTGGTAATTTGTCGCTGTCATGGATTATTGAATTGATTATGAGCGCTTCAGGTTTTTATTTGCAAGTGTAACCGGCATGGAGATTTCTGCGTGGGTACAACTTGACAAGCTTATTCACAACGTTTGCAGGATGAATTTAGTTGCCTGCTTCGGGGGCTGAATTTAATGTGGTTTAGACCAACAGGTCTTTTTTGCCGATCAATTGTTGGAGAATGTGGAGGAGGGAGAGAAAGGGAGAGGCAAGTTGGCAAATTTGCAAGAGGCAAGAGAGGGAGAATTCGTTGAACCGGCTTTTATCAACTGTTCAACGAATTCAACCATACAACGGCATTGATTACAGTTCGTAATTTGGACTTAAGGCAATTGCCTTTTGGTTGTAGTAAGTATCTATAATGTGTACAACTTCTTCCGGACTGTCTGTGATGGGCATCAGGTCGAGGTCGTCAGGATTGACATTGTTTTCCCGCTCCAGCATAACTGTTTTAATCCAGTCTTTCAGGCCCGACCAGTAATCTGAGCCGACCAAAATGACCGGCACTTTACGAATTTTTCCGGTTTGGATAAGGGTCAGGACTTCAAACAATTCATCCATCGTACCATAACCTCCGGGCAATGCAACGAATGCCTGCGCGTATTTTACAAACATCACTTTTCTTACAAAAAAGTACCTGAAATTCAGGTTTTTATCGGGATCAACGAATTGATTCGAAGATTGTTCAAAAGGGAGTTTGATGTTTAAACCTACTGATTTGCCGCCATAGATCACTGCGCCTTTGTTGCCGGCTTCCATGATGCCGGGGCCTCCGCCAGTGATTACACCATAGCCCTCTTCCGTCAGCAAACGGGCAATATCAACTGCCTTTTTATAATAAGGATGATCAGGGCGGGTGCGGGCAGAGCCAAAAATTGAAACGCATGGCCCCATTTCATTCAAGGTCTCAAAACCGTCTACGAATTCAGATATTACCTTGAACATCGTCCAGGAGTTTTCGCCTGTAAGCTCTTTATCCCAAGTCTTCATGGGATGTTTCGGATTGACCGTCAGTCCATTTTTCGTCATAACGACATGTTTTTACTGCCTCTGTTCATTGCCTGGGAATCGCGACGATTGGAATCTTTAGTCAGGCAAAAGGCAAGGCATCGTAGTGAAAATTTTATGTGTATACGCCGCCGGAAGTCGGCAAGGTGATTCCGGAACTCGGCAAGTTACAAAATTCGGCACGCCTAAACCCATCAATATTATTTGAATTGAGAAATATTGCCGGAAAGGCGCTGGTCTTGTTTTAAAGAACCGAGCTTTCTAAAACGATATCTATTGCTATTCAGTTCATTGTGATACTAAGATCAAAATAAAACAAAAAAATGTTTTAAAATACTTGTTTTGTAAACACAAATAGTTTTATATTTGTGACATCAGTTTCAATTCAGATTCACCTAACAAAAAAATATTGGATATGAAGCCGCATCAACCCAACCCATCATTGAGAAGCCGCAAAATGGCTCACCAGGCGCGCAATATGCAAAGAGGCGGCGAGGAAGCCTATTACCCACTTTTTTCCCTGAGCTGGTTTATAGACAAGTTGTGGAGTGGACTGACCCGCTTGTTTATTGCGCTCAAACACAAACTTTACACCATGACGTCCGGCCACTTTGAAGGCCTTCAAATGCCCTGGTTCAAAATTGGATTGGCTGCATTTGCTGTGTTCTTCTTCGCCAGAAAGGACTTGCAATTTTCGATAAACATGCGCGCACCACTAAGAGGCGATATGACCGAAGAACCGCAGGCTACCGGCGTTGCGCTGCGTTCAGGAACCATGAGCCTCGGACAAAACTTATTATTTAGTGGTGAACGTTCGAATACTCCTGCCAAACTCGAAGAATTGGATGCCACAGTTGTCAAAAACTATATCAAGCGTTTTTCAAGGGTAGCTATTGCAGAAATGCAAAAATATGGCATCCCGGCCAGTGTAAAGATGGGGCAGGCGATTTTGGAGAGTAAAGCCGGAGTTGCCGCTGAGGTTAGCGCTGAAAACAATCACTTTGGCGGCCCTCTTTCCGGTAAGCAATATACCAGCGCCTGGGAAAACTGGCGCGCTCACAGCCTGTTGCTGAAAGAGACATTGCCCGAAGCTTTTGAATATGGAAAAAGCTATAAAAAATGGGCCAAAGCGCTGAAAGCCTATAACAGCAATCGCAACTACCCGGATCACTTGCTTCAGGTAATCGAAGCTTACCAACTATACCTTTTGGATGAAGAAATTTGACACTTTGCCCTGACAAAATCAGGTAAAAGCCCGGAAATCACCCGACACCGGCGCGTTAAAACATATCCTTTCCATTTGTTTCTTTTCTCAGTGGTTTTCTCATGAATGTACAGACGGCTGCCCAAACGGGCGGCCGCTTTTTCTTATTGGAAGGTCGCCTCTTTTTGCTTTAATTTCAGAAAAAGTAAACTTTTCAAAAGATTTAACAATCTAAATAAGGCAATTCAGTGTTTTTTGCGTTACTCCTATTTGAATTCCTAATTGTTTACCCGATAAATCTGTGTCTTCATGAAGAATCCCTTGTCTTATTTTGCAGTGGCGCTGCTTAGCTCCCTGATGTCGTTTTTCATTTTTCAGGCTTTATTCAGTCAGGATGCTCTTTTGATGCCATCGGAGGAGCAGGCGGAAGCCCAATTGGTGAATGAAGCAACACCTGTACGTGTCAATACAAGCCCGGTGAGAGCCTTGCCGGACAACACGGTAGATTTCAGGGGGGTATCAAAATCGGTGACGCCGTCTGTCGTCAACGTAACCGCACTCAACAGCGCCGGGTACCGCGCTTCTTCGGGGTCCGGAGTCGTACTTTCCACAGACGGGTATATTGTTACCAACCACCATGTTATAGAGAATAGCGCAAAAGTGGAAATCACTTTGTCTGATAAGCGGGAATTGATCGCCAAAGTTGTTGGCTTCGATCTGAACACAGACCTTGCGTTGCTTAAAATAGACGCCCGAAACCTCACCCCGGCGCAATATGGCAATTCCGACCTGGTGGAAGTAGGGGAGTGGGTGCTTGCAGTGGGAAATCCATTTAACCTCACTTCGACGGTTACTGCGGGGATCGTTAGTGCCAAAGCCCGGAATATCAATATCCTGGGCAATGCTTACGCCATCGAATCGTTCATTCAGACCGATGCTGTCGTCAACCCCGGGAATAGTGGTGGGGCGCTTGTCAATACTCGCAGTGAACTGATTGGCATCAATACCGCCATCATCACGGAGCGGGGAGGCTACGAAGGGTATTCATTTGCTATTCCGGCTAATTTAGTCAGAAAAGTGGTCGAAGATATCCGCCTGTATGGTTCTGTGCGCCGTGCAGTACTTGGCGTTCAGATTCAGGAAGTAGATGGCGTTATGGCAAGCAGACTTGGCTTACCTTCAGCGACCGGCGCCTACATTTCCAGGGTGTATCCTTCCAGCAGTGCAGAAGTTGCAGGGCTCCAATTCGGAGATGTGATCACCACCATCAACGATGTCGCCATCTCTTCTATGCCGGAACTTCAGGAGCAGGTAGGCCGCTACCGCCCTGGCGATATCATTAGTGTTGAGTATTACCGTTCAGGGAAAAAATACCGCCGCGATAGTGTTCGGTTGAAGGCCATCGAGCAGTCTTCCGCAATGACAGACTAGTGTCTGTCTTTATAGTCCGATAGCTGCGTTACGTAAAAGCCAGAAAACCGTCATTTACGCGAGTAAACTCCGATTTCCTGGCTTTTACGTGCCTTGCTCTCGAACTCTAAAGAACAGACACCGACAAAATAGGCAGGCACTAGATAGGCAGACCTGCTTTGTATAAAACGGAATTTGCTCCACCTGTGAGGTCATAATGCAGCCCTTCCGGCACGAGGAAACAATCGCCTCTGCGGAAGGGCTGTGTGTTATTGACCATAACCGAACCTTCCAGTACGATTAGAATGTGTGGCCCGCAAATACTTTTCGAGGTGTATTGCTGATCTTTTTTCAACCGGATGCAACTCAATTCGAAGTCGGGCGCCGGAGTAGGGTAGACGATTTCCGTTTCCGAGCGACTCACACCACGGATGACTTCGGGTATAACTGGCTCGAAGTGAATATTTTGCAGCAAAAGCGGCACGTCAATATGTTTAGTGGTAAGCCCTCCGCGGAAAACATTGTCCGAATTGGACATCAGTTCTGCATTAACCCCTTCCAGATAAGCATGGGGAATGCCGGCGCCCTGATAAATACCTTCTCCGGGTTTCAGGTGCACTAAGTTGAACAGGTAGATGGAAAATATACCCCGGTCGTAGCGTCCGGTTGTGGGTCGGAAAGTCTGGATGGCTCGCCAGGCCCAAAAATCAGGATGGTTTTTATCTTCCGGGATATCGGCTGCAAGTCGTGCGGCTAACGGCGCTAACAATACATCCGTTTCTTCCTGAGGCATTTCCATCAGGTACCGATAGATGACTTTGATACCTTCTGATTTCCAGATTGGGTACAAAAAGTTGAGTTCAGGGATGGAAGTAAGGATATGCGCTGTTTTTTCTTCACTTCGGAAACCGTGAAGCAGCCAGAAATCACTCAGGGCGACCATGATTTCCGGCTTGTGGTTGTCGTCTTTGAAATTGCGGTTGGGGGCATTGAGTGGAATACCTGCTTCATTTTCCTGCCTGAACCCTGCGGCTGCGGCTACCTTATCCGGGTGCAACTGAATAGACAACATCGAACGCACATCCAATATTTTAAAAAGATAAGGAAGCCGGTTGCCGAAAATCGCGGTCATTTTTTTTCCCAGCCAATCAGGCGTTGTCTCAAATAAGCGGTTGAGCGGCATCGTTGCGTCGGGCAATAAAACAGTTGCCGGAGCGCCGGCGTGGTCGCCCATCCACAATTCAGCGAACGGTTTGCCCACCCGGTTTTCAGCGCCGGTCAATTCAGGGATATACGTTTTTCCACCCCAGTCATAGTGTTGAACAGCCCCCCTGAGCTTTACGACCCGAAGCTTTAATGTTACCATCATCGGTTGAATTTATGCCTGCGCCCAAGCGGCGGCAAGCTGGTTGTTTTTTAATTATATGTTGCAAATCAATAACTTGTACTCGGAAACAGGTTCGGGAATAACCACGTGGCGAATATCCGTCTTTTTAAATTGGAATGTACCGGATGTAGGTTTGTAATTTTTTTTTCTCAAGATGTGACTTCTTGTTATTTGATCGTCTTTATTCTGATTTCAAGCGAAAGCGCGAAATTTTTAACAAACACTATGAATCAATACTACCTGTTTTGCTCCATTTTTTAATCAATATGAAAACCTGAAAACCCAAATACGGTCATCCTTTTTAATGATTAGCCTTGCAGCAAAGACTGCCCAACATTTTTAGCCCCAAAAATCAAATAACCGAAAACCGATTGGACGCAAATTTCCGTATGTAAAAGACTGTCGCGCCAAGTGCGTGAAAGGTTTCATTATTGGTTTGGTTAACACCTGCGCAAGCAGGAATAAGATTTTAAGTAAGGGGGAATGGTTGTCAGGTCAACTCCGGAGGCATCTCTGGACACCTGGCAACTTTTTTTGTTTTACGCCACTACTCATTTCCTTATCTTTGCCGCCATGCCGAGAATAATGGCCATAGATTACGGAACTAAACGCACGGGGCTTGCGGTGAGCGACCCTTTCAAGATCATTGCAAGTGGTCTGGATACTGTGCCTACCAGCGAAATTTTCGACTACCTGACGCGCTACATGAATGAAGAGGAAGTGGAGACTTTTGTCGTGGGCGAACCGATGTATCCCGACGGCAATCCGGCGCAAATCGCGCACCTCGTTGTAGGGTTTGTCCGCAATCTGAAAAAAAAATTTCCGCATATTCCTGTAGTTATGCAGGATGAGCGCTATACTTCGGTGGAGGCGAAACAGGTTATCCTGCAAAGCGGGGCATCTCAAAAAAAACGCCGCGACAAAGGTTTGGTGGATAAAATAAGTGCCGTGTTGATTTTGCAGGAGTATATGGAGCGAACCCAGTATCGCACCTGAAACAGTCTGACATCTAATATCTGACATCTAACGTCTAAAGAAAAATGATTTTGCCAATTTACGCCTATGGCCAACCCGTATTGAAAAAGGTGGCCGAAGATATTACCGCCGATTATCCCGATTTGCAGCAGTTAATCGCCAACATGTGGGAAACGATGTACCATGCGCACGGAGTTGGTTTGGCTGCGCCTCAGATCGGCTTATCCATCCGCCTTTTTGTGGTAGACAGCGTTCCGATGATGGAAGAAGGCAAAGAGGCCGAAGGCATCAAGCGGGTGTTTATCAATGCGCATAAAGTGGAAGAAACCGGCGCCCCCTGGTCGTTTGAAGAGGGCTGCCTCAGCATTCCTGACATTCGCGGCGACGTTGATCGCCCACCGGTGTTGCGTTTGCGGTTTTTGGATGAAAAATTCGTCGAACACGAAGAGGTCTTTACCGGCCTCAACGCGCGCGTCATCCAGCACGAATACGACCACATTGACGGGGTCTTGTTCGTGGAGCGCCTCAAACCGCTGAAAAAGCGCTTAGTGCAACGCCGTTTGGAGAGTATCCGAAAAGGCTATGCCGATGTGGAATACCGGATGAAGTTTTATTCGGTGCGGTAGGGGAGGTGGTTATTGGTTACTGGTTATTTGTGATTGGTGGGGTTTCGTTTTACGATTCAACCAGTATCCGACCTTTAACCTTGCTTTCTAATCCTTCAACTTCGAATTCGTATAATTTTTCTGATAGGCTGACCACGGTGTCTTTTTGTAGGAATCCGTAGCAAAATAAGACGCAATCTGTTCAAACTCGAACGGATTGCGGAAGCCGGGAATGCTCTGGATGAGCCCCAGGTCTTCGTCTAAAAAAACGAGCGAAGGAAAGCTCAGGCGTTCACCGAGGAAAACGACGGCCAATTCGTTGTATCCGTGCTTACCACTGCGTACAAACTTATAAACTTTGGCTTTGTAAGTCAGTTCGTCTTTTGTCTCTGCGTCAAATTTTACGGCGTAGAAATTTTCATTGATGTAGCGGGCGATGACAGGATCCTGAAAGGTTGCTTTGTCCATGCGTTCGCACCATTGGCACCACTGGGTGTATACATCCAGCAATATTTTGCGCTTTTGCTTCTGCGACAAAGCCACTGCTTCTTCCCAGGTCAGCCAGTTTACTTTCTCAGAATCTCCTGCCGACTTTGAAATTTCAGCCTGTGCATAACCTATATGCTGAAGCGCCAAAAGGACGCCGACTGCCAAAAACCATTTTCTCATGTGTAGATTACTTTAATTTTCGAGGCAAAGGTAACGACAATCGAACAATACACGGGAATCCTTTATGGTGTGGTTAGTATACTTTAAACCAAATTTAACGATTGAGGGACTTTAGATCGCCTATTCCGTTAACAGAAAAACTTTTTTGAAGGCGTCTTGTTACCAATAAGTCTAAAATTACACGCACGATGGTCGCTGTTTATGTTGATCAGGAAGTAATGGAGCAAATGGTCACCAATTCTGGAGACAACCTGTGGGCGCTATCCAGGCAGCAGGGGGTCATGCTCGTTTTCCTGCGCCATTTTGGTTGCACTTTTTGCCGAAAAGGGTTGGCTACAATTGCTGAAAAGCGTGCTTCAATCGAAGAAAGAGGCTTGAAAATCGTATTTGTTCACATGACCACCGGCGAAATTGCTGATGCGTATTTCGAGCGCTTTGAAATCCCGCAACCGACTTATATTAGCGATCCGGAATGTCGTTTTTATACCGCATTTGGACTAACGAAAGGTACGTTTACGCAGTTATTTGGTTTACAGACCTGGATTCGGGGCTTCCAGGCGGGGATTGTAGAAGGGCATGGCATCGGACCAAGGTTAGGCGACGATTTTCAAATGCCGGGTGTTTTTGTTATACAAAATGGCGAGATTGTTGAATCATTTGTACATAAATTAGCATCGGATCAACCTGATTACGATGCGTTGATCCGGAATTGCTGCGCGCTTCCAGAGGCGTTAGGATAATGAGTGATTCTTAAAACAAAGCTTATGATTGGCTGGCGATTTTCAGAATACATACCCGATGAAGCAGGCGGCGCTTCTTTTGAAAAGTTGCTGAAACTGCTTCAGGAATTGTTGGTTTACACTTCCGGCGACGTTCGCGAAGCTTTGTCGTGGCTTACGCAATTGGATCGCCAGTATAAACTTACGGACGACAACTACGGGATGGCTGATTTTATTCAGGACTTGATTGATAAAGGCTACCTGCAACAAGATGAAAACGCAAATTCAGGCTTCCGCCTTACCTCTAAAATGGAAATCGGAATCCGCAAGAAAGCGCTGGAAGATATTTTTGGCCAGCTAAAAAAGACCAAACGCGGCAACCACGACACCCGCCAAAGCGGACGTGGCGACGAATTTACGTCCGAAGTGCGCCCCTATGAATTTGGCGACCAATTGGATAACTTAGCCGTTTCAGAAACGCTTCGCAATGCGCAGATCAACCACGGCATTGAAGAGTTTAAATTAGATCAGGGCGACCTTGAGGTGTACGAATCTTTCTATCAAAGCCAGATGAGTACGGTGCTGATGATTGATATTTCACACTCCATGATCCTGTACGGCGAAGACCGCATCACGCCCGCCAAAAAAGTGGCGATGGCTTTGGCCGAGCTTATCACCACGCGCTATCCGAAAGATACTTTAGACATCATTGTTTTTGGCGACGATGCCTGGCAAATTGAGATCAAAGACCTGCCTTACTTAGAAGTAGGGCCTTATCATACCAATACCGTAGCCGGTTTGGAACTTTCCATGAATATCCTGCGCCGCCGGAAAAATCCGAATAAGCAGATTTTTATGATTACCGACGGCAAACCGACCTGCATCAAGCGGGGGAAGGGGTATTATAAAAACAGTTTTGGATTAGACCGTAAAATTGTCAGCCGCACCTTGAGCTTAGCTGCAAACTGCCGAAAGCTCAATATTCCCATCACAACCTTCATGATCGCTCAGGATCCTTATTTGGTCAACTTTGTAGATCAATTCACCAGAGCCAATGACGGCAAAGCATTTTACAGCAGCCTTCAGGGATTGGGCGAGTTTATTTTTCGAGACTATAAGAATAATAAGACGAGACGTGGTTAAGTAATAGTTGGCAGGTCTTTAGTCGGCAGTTGGCAGTCTTGCGCTTACTCCTGACGAGGTCAAGTATTCAAAATCAATTGCAACTGAAAACCTGAACAACCAACATGTTACAATACTAAACGGACTGCCAACTGCCAACTGAATCCTGCCAACTGATTCTGATTCCTGCAAACTAAAAAATATATTTTCCGCGTTTAAGCTGCGTACCAAATACAAAATTCATCCATGAAAAAAATCCTGGGTCTTTTTTTCCTGCTGACAGGTTCCATCGTTTTGCTGCCTGCCCAAAATAAATCAAAACTCAGCGCGGAAGCGTTTGCACAACTCGATGAAAAGGAAGACACCCTGGCTTTATTAGCTTATGCCTTTGTGAATGATTCCCTGCCAGAACATCGCTTTGGCACCTGTCGCGTATTTATCCCCAAATTGGTGGAGGCGCTGAAAATCAAAAACTCCTTTCAATATCCTTTCGACCGGGTAAAATCGGTCTCCATCCAATACGCGCCGGACAGTACTTTCCGGATTTTTACGTGGCAATTATACGTAGACACCTCTGATTACCGCTATTATGGGGCAATACAGATGAACACGCCCGATTTGAAACTCTATCCATTGGTAGACCGCTCTTTTAATGTGAAAGGCAATCTTGAACAAGCCATATTGACCCCTGAAGAATGGTACGGCGCGTTATATTACAATATCCGGGAAGCAAAAGGGCCACAGGGCAAATACTACCTGCTTTTTGGGTACGACGGGTTTAGTTTTTTCCACAAACGCAAACTGATTGAGGTCCTCACTTTTCAACAAGACGGAAAACCGCGGTTTGGCGCCCCGGTTTTTGTGCACGAAAAAAAGGGACGGCCGACCATGACCAAAAACCGGGTCATGTTGGAGTATTCGGCGGAAAGCAGCGTCAAGCTCAGCTACGAAGAAACAATGGACATGATTGTTTTCGACCACCTCATTACCATGGGCGGCGTATACGGCCAGGGCCAATCCAATTTTCCGGACGGCTCTTACGAGGCTTACGAGTTAAAGGGAGGCCTTTGGAAACACAAAGAAATGTTGCCGGTGACGCCAATGGATCAGGCGCCGAGGCCATCTCCGGTGCTCGATACCCGGAAAAAAGATATTCTGGGAAAAGAGGATGGAAAACAGTAGCAAGACGAAATGGAAGCACATACCCTGCGCGTTCACAAAACGGCGCATTACTATACCCTGGGTCAGCCCGGTACCCATACCCGGTTTTGGTGGATCGCCTGCCACGGTTATGGCCAGGCGGCCAAAAATTTTATTCGGAAATTTGAATCCATTCAACAACCCGATACCTTTATCCTTGCTCCGGAAGGGCTTTCCCGCTTTTACTGGAAAGGCTTCAGCGGCGATGTTGGCGCTTCGTGGATGACCCGGGAAGACCGGCTGACGGAGATTGACGACTATTGCGATTACCTCACTTCGCTGTATCGGCATTATGAAGCCGTGCTCCCGGAAGATGTAACGGTTGTTTTGATGGGATTTTCGCAGGGATGCGCCACGCAATTGCGTTGGATGATGCGCGATGAACCCGCTTTCCGTCATTTGGTGCTGTGGGCAGGGAGTATTCCGGAAGATGTAGATTACCAGCCCAAGGCTGATTACCTCAACTCCGGCGACATCCATTTTATTTACGGAACAGAAGATGAATTTCTGACACCCGATCGTATGGAACAGTTTTTTGAAGCGGCTGTGCAATATCCTTTTAACTTAAATGTCAGCAGTTTTGAAGGCAAACACGAAGTAGATCGCGCTGAATTGGAAAAATTAGAGGAGCGGATCAGGTTGACGGCACCGCAATAAGACTTTCCAATACTTATAAACTAAGCGCTCACAAAAGTTCATCATGAAAAAAATATACTACCTCGCTACTTGCGATACCTGTCGCCGAATTTTGAAGGATGTCAATGCGGAGGGCGCCGGCTGCGAACTCCAGGACATCAAAACAGAAAAAATTACGCCGGAACAATTGGATGAACTGCGCAAAATGGCAGGGTCCTACGAGGCACTGTTCAGCCGCAATGCCATGAAATACCGGAGCATGAATTTGAAAGACAAACAATTGACGGAGGCGGATTACCGCAACCTGATTCTGGAAGAGTATACCTTTTTGAAAAGACCGGTCATCGTATCGGGCAAAGCCATTTTTATTGGCAACGCGCCCAGCGTCGTGGCTTCTGCAAAAGCAGTAATTGCGCATGAATAAGGATCAAATTGCAGCAGCTTTCCGGCGCCTGCAGGACGAAATTTGCAGTGACCTTGAAGCGGCAGATGGCCATGGGCGTTTCCGCGAAGATTTGTGGGAACGCGACGGCGGCGGCGGTGGCCGAACCCGCATCATCGAAGGCAAGCGCATTGTAAAAGGGGGCGTCAATTTTTCGGCGGTGCAAGGCCGTTTGCCGGAAAAAATCGCTGCGGCACTCGGTGTTTCTGAAGACGGTTTTTTTGCTTCAGGCGTCTCCATCGTGCTGCACCCGCACAACCCGCACGTCCCGATTATCCACATGAACGTACGCTATTTTGAATTGGACAGCGGTGCCTGGTGGTTTGGCGGCGGCATAGACCTGACGCCCCATTACATTGTACCGGAAGACGCCCGCGATTTTCACCTGCACCTGAAAAAGGTTTGCGACCGGCATGACCCGGGTTATTACCCAAAGTTCAAAAAATGGGCCGATGACTATTTCTTTTTGAAGCATCGCAACGAAACCCGTGGGGTGGGGGGCATCTTTTTTGACCGCCTCGGCGAAGCGGAAGGGTTGGACAAAGCACAACGCTTTGCATTTGTACGCGAAGTCGGGGAGGCTTTTTGCCCTGCCTACATCCCGCTTTTGAAAAAATACAGCGATGTCCCTTACGGGGATGCGGAGCGGCATTGGCAGGCTTTGCGGCGTGGGCGCTACGTCGAGTTTAACTTAGTCTGGGACAAAGGTACCAAGTTCGGTTTAGACACCGATGGGCGCACCGAGTCCATCCTGATGAGTATGCCCCCGATGGCCGAATGGGTATACGATTACCAGCCAACACCTGGAAGCCGGGAAGCGGAGACCCTGTCGTTGCTGCGAAAAGGCATTGACTGGACGAATTAAGGTCGGCTTACCGCTCGCGCGATGGCTCTGCCTCGCGTGTTTTATTTGTCGGGCTCCGCCCGGCATTAAACTCATTCGAACTCTAAAGAACAGACACTAATTACAGAGCAAAGTCAGGGTGCCGGTTCGGGTCTTATTACTCAAATTGCCGGCGCGATCCCTGATCTGAATGAAATAGGACAACGTGTCGGTCGGGCCAGGAACATTGGGCTTGCAGGCTTCCCCGGTGGCTAAGTTGGCGCAGCAGATGTTGAATGGTTTGTTGATGATCTTCACGGTGATGTCGCCGGAAATACCGCTGCCTCCACCTTGCTTTGGAATGAAAGGCAGTTTGAAATTCGTGACGAATCCATCCCGGCTATCGGTAAGGAATACATCCAACGAGTCGGTATCAGAGCCTAAATCGCCGTCGCCATCGGTGAAAGAAAAGTTCACAGCCAGCGTATCTAAAGGCGCATTCGGTGTGCCTTGTGCGATTGTAGATTGACTGAAGCCAATGAAATCAATGAAAGGTTCTTTCGGATAATCCGGCGGCTGGGTGCAGGTGGCAAAAAATAAGCCGGTCATTAATATAAAACCGATATACAAGGTTGTGGTAGTTTTCATACGCTTTATGTTTAGATGTCAGACGTTAGACATCAGATATAACAATAGAATACAGACATTAGACGCCGGAAAGGTCGTTTTTGTTGGCTGATTCTAAATCAATGATCATATCGCTGTAAGATTTTGCAATCAACGCTTCCGCTTTGATGCCAAACAAAGCCTGATAATAATCGCATTGCTCCCGCAACTCCGCTTCGCTTTTCGACCCGGATTGGTCGCAAGCCTCAATTTCCACAAAAGCGCCCAACCCTTCAACGCTGTCTATGTGGAATTTCACATTGTCAAGGTAGAATATTTTTCTTCGCTTCTCCACAACCACCCAACTCCCCAACGCCCGTTCGAGGATTTGCCGCAGCGCTTCGCCGGAGTCTGACAACGTTTGCAGCACTACTTCCGATTTTTTCAAACCTTCTACTTCGGCCCGGTCGTACAAGATTAGTGAATTTTCGATATTCCCCTGGCGCAGTTTTAGTCGGCCACCGGTCATTTTGTAATAAGTATCCCGTTGCCGGTCTTCACCTTTGTAATCGGCGTGGTGGGCGAGGAGGATGGCTTCGATGCGCTCGGGGTGGTCGGTGCGGGCTTTGATTTCGATGTTGAGGTGGGTCATGGGTGGATCACGGTGATTTTAAATGCTTGTTATCTCTTCTTCTGAAAGTCCGGTTGCTTTAGAGATGTCGGCACTGGAAAGTCCCATGCTTTTCAAATTTCTTGCAACTTCAAGTTTACTTCTTTTTTCCGCCAATTCAATCTTGCCTCGCTCATCCTGCTCGCGCATTGCGGCATAGTCATAGGTATCTAATTCTTCTTTAGTCCAGGAGTGCTTGTTGGCGTCGTGATTGAATTCCTTTGCCATAGTCTACTTTATGTTGAGGCAAGTGTACAATAGCTGATAGCAATTTATGCCATTGAGACCATTTCCAATTGTGTGTTTTGTGCTTTTGCTTTGTTTGCAATGGTTTCCAATTTGGCAGCCATAGCATCTTCAATCCAGTCCTCGCCACATTGAGTACATACCCAGGCAGGAACATTGCGAACAATAACTACGCCCGTTTTCAGGTCAACCGTAAAAGTTGTGGAACCAGGTTCGACTTTGCCACTACAGAGTGGGCATTGGGATGGGATGTGTTTCATGTTGCTTTTTTTTGCTGCACTTTTATTTTTTAATTTTATCATAATCAAATTCCCAAGTATGGATAATTTCTTTTTGTAATCCTTTGCTTTTCCAGGACTTGGATGCAATTCCGTAAAGCAGCGTAATTGTAAACGGTAATTCCTGTTGTACAATCATAAGCATTGGTTATTAAAAAAATACGCAAAATAAGCGCTCACAACAACCCCCTCAAATCCAACTCCACCTCATCGCTATAAGAAGGCCGCTCCTTATCTTCTCCACTTGCCAAAGTATATTTCATCCAAACCTTCGCATCATAGTTATAGACAAACCCCTCCTGAACGCCGTATTCCTGCACCAACTGTTTGACCTTTTCAAAATCACGCTTGGCGCCCGTGTTGCCGCTGACTTCGATGATGACCCGGTTCTGTTTTTGCTCGTTGTCGAACAGCAAAATATCGGGCGTCGGGCTGGTCTGGCTTTCGTCAATCATGGTTTCCGGGAAAGGCTCGTAAGGAATCTTTTTTTCAATGTAATACAAGATACCAAGCCGCATCATAAGCTGGCCAATAATCCGCTGGTGAATTTTGGGTGCGTTGACCACCATATAGATGGTATTTTCAGTCATAAAACCTGCTTTTTTACAAAAATAACGACTTTTTTCAGATGTACACGCAAGGTGAAGCTCATTTTACACAAAGCAGTGCGCATCACAACCGCAACGCTCCGGGCCCTTCCCGGATCACTTCCGGTTCGTTGCCGGCACAGTTGATGAGTGCTGAAGGCAGGGTGCCGCCGGGACCACTGTCAATGACGACATCCACCAATTTCTTATAGACTTCGTAGATTTCTGAAGGATCGGTATAGTATTCGAGAATGTCGTCATCCGACTTGAGGGAGGTCGTCAGGATGGGCCGGCCAAGTTCCTCCACAATATCCATCGGAACCCGGTGGTCGGGGATGCGTACGCCAATCGTATTTTTTCGATTTTTGAGCAGCTTGGGCAGGTCATTGTTTGCCTCCAGAATGAAGGTGAATGGCCCCGGCAGGTTATTGCGCAGCAGTTTAAACGTTGGCGTGTTGATGGGCTTGGTATACGTGGCAATCTGGCTGATGTCCCTGCAGATGCAGGAAAGCATCGCTTTAGCCGGGTCGAGGTGGCGGAGCTGACAAATGCGTTCTACCGCTTTCTGCTGAAAAATATCGCACCCAAGGGCATAAACCGTATCCGTCGGATAAATGATGATTCCACCTTTGCGCAGAATTTCTACCACCTGACTGATCTTTCTGCCCTCAGGATTAATAGGATTGATATTTAGAAACATGATCCGCTGATTTATTGTCTGTCTTTATCGTACAATAGCCGCGAATCTACACATCAATCT
>Ga0209573_1001513_pt1 | contig 35502 bp, 34 predicted proteins | sample TNRBio252014_DNA_FD_185870 | JGI IMG/M metagenome (GOLD analysis project Ga0209573, IMG submission 185870) | Wastewater treatment Type I Accumulibacter community from EBPR Bioreactor in Madison, WI, USA - TNR Reactor_6/25/2014_ DNA (SPAdes)... | ecosystem: Engineered > Bioreactor > EBPR >...
TTTCCCGCCACGCCTCCGCATCGCCCTGGCCAGTGGCGTCGCCGACCCAGTAGCGCCGCTTGGGCGGTGTGATGGGTGGGTTGATGATGCCGAGAATGTGGCCGGACGTGGCCAGCACGTAGCGCGCTGGCCCGCCGGTCAGGTCGCACAGTCGGAAAGTCTGTTTCCAGGGCGCGATGTGATCCTGCTCCGCCCCTACCGCGTACAGCGGTTGCTGGATCGCGCCCAGGTTGAGCCGGCGGCCGCCGAGGTCCAAACTGCCCTGGGCCAGCCGGTTGTTCAAATAAAGTTCGCGCAGATAAAACTCGTGCATCGCCGCCGGCATCCGCGTGGTGTCGCAGTTCCAGAACAGCACGTCGCTGGGCGGCAGTTCCTCGCCGTACAGGTAGCTGTGGATCACGTAATGCCAGATCAGGTTGTTGGGCCGCAACAGACGAAAAGCGCCCGCCATATCGGCGCCGTCCAGATAGCCGGCGGTGTTCATGCGCTGCTTGAGAAACTCGAAGCTGGATTCGCTCAGGAACGCGCCGATTTCGCCGGGATCGCTGAAATCCACCAGGGTGGTGAACGTGGTCCAGTGGGCGACCGGGTTGGCGGCGCGGTCGGCGGGATCGGCGTTCGACCAAGCCAGTAGCATCGCCAGCGCGGTGCCGCCCAGGCAGTAACCGGTGGCATGCACTTGGGGAACGCCACAGATGGCGCGGGCCGCCTCCAGCGCCGGCCGCAGGCCCCGCAACAGGTAATCGTCCAGCGTCATCGCCCGGGCGTCGGGACCGGGGTTCTTCCAGCTGGTGACAAACACGGTGAAACCCTGGCCAACCAGATAACGGATCAGACTGTTATCCGGGCTGAGGTCCATGATGTAGTACTTGTTGATCCAGGGCGCGACCAGCACGACCGGTACGGCGCGAACCTGGTCGGTGGTTGGCGCGTACTGGATCAGTTCCAGCAGATCGTTGCGCAGCACCACTTGGCCGGGCGTGGCGGCCAAGTCGCGGCCCACCTGAAACGCATCCGGCTCTACCATCCGCACGTCCTCGACGGCGGCGTCGCGCAGCCAGTTTTGCAACCCCCAGAGGATGCTGTAGCCATGGCTGGCGAACGCGCGCCGCAGTGCTTCGGGATTGGTCCAGAAGAAATTGGAGGGAGCGATGGCGTCTAGCCATTGCCGGACCCAGAACGCCGCTCGCCGCCGCTGGGCCGGGTCGATGCCCTCGGTGGTGTAAATGGCGTCTTCCAGCCAGCGGCCATAGAGCAGGTAGATTTCCTTGAGATAGGCGAACCCTGGATGATCGACCCAGGCCGGGTCTTGAAAGCGCTGGTCGTGGATGACGGCGGGTACGGCGGGCTCGCTGGGAAGGCCGAGGCTGGTTCGGGCGAAATGGTCGTGAACCCGGTGCGTATCCAGGGCCAACCCTTGCAGGATGGCGGCCAGCCGCTCCGGTTGGCGCAACCAGGCCTGCTGCACCGCCAGGCTGGAACCGATAATGTCGAACGGGTCGAGCGGCGATCTGGACGGGGGGGGAGCGAGTGCAGGGTCGGACGGCTGGGCATTCATACGAATCCTCCTGCGCCACGGGGAAAGGGCGCGGTTGAGCAAGGCTTTCCCTATCAATTGTAATGCATTAGCCGCCTCTTGGCCGGGTGAGACGCCAACACTGGTGAATTTTGGGATCGCGGGCGAAGTCGGGCGACAGGGTGCGCCGGCTCCAGTCTTCAAGGTGGAGATCGGCGAGAGCGGCCGCATCCAGCCGGAATTGTCGGGCGTTGGTGGAGAAGATCAGCACGCCGTCCGGCGCGAGCACGCGCAGCGTCCGCCGGATGAGTTCGACGTGATCCCGCTGTACGTCGAAGGTTTCTTCCAGCCGTTTGGAGTTGGAGAAGGTGGGCGGGTCGAGAAAGATCAGGTCGTAGCGGTCGCGCGCCCAGATCAGCCATTGCCGGCAGTCGGCCTGAATCAGTTCGTGGCGGGACCCACGAATGCCGTTCAGTTCCAGGTTGCGCCGCGCCCAGTCCAGATAGGTGGCCGATAAATCCACGGTCGTGGTCTGCGCCGCCCCGCCCAGCGCAGCGTGGACGGTGGCCGCGCCGGTGTAGCCGAACAGATTGAGGAAACGCCGCCCGCTCGCCTGTTCCCGCAGCATTTGCCGGGTGATGCGGTGGTCGAGAAACAGGCCGGTGTCGAGATAGTCGCTGAAATTGACCAGCAGGCGGGCTGATCCCTCGCGGACTTCGTGAAAGCGGCCCTGCGCGGCCTGTTTCTGGTACTGATTCGCGCCCTTCTGCCGCTGGCGCACCTTGAGAAAAATGTGATCTGGCGGTATCTCCAGCACTGCCGGCAACGTCGCCATCACCTGTTCCAGCCGCTCGCGCGCCTTGGCGGAATCCACGGTCGGCGGTGGGGCGTATTCCTGGACGTGCAACCACTGCTCGTAGCGATCCACCGCCACCGCATACTCCGGCAAATCAGCGTCGTACAGTCGATAGCAACTCACGCCTTCCCGCTCCGCCCAGCGGCTCAGATGGCGCAAATTCTTGCGCAGGCGGTTGACGAAATCCCCGGTTCCGGCGGTTACGGCCCGGTCCAGCGCGGCGGCGCGGGCGCGCTGGTCGGCCGCTGCGCGATCCACAAAGAATTCCGGCTCAATCTGGAATTGCAGCAGCCGGCATTCCAGCGGGCCGTTGTAAAAGACGTTGGTTTTAACGGCGCGCAGCCCCATCCGCTTGCCCTGTTCGGGATTGCCGGCGAACAGCGCCACCCGCCAACCGCTGAAGCGGGTTTTCAGCCGGTCGCCCAGTTGGACGTACAGTGCGCTGAGTTCGCCGTGGTCGCCCAGCCGTTCGCCGTAGGGCGGATTGGCGATCAGCAGTCCCGGTGGGCCGGGAGGCGGTTCGACGGTAGACCAGTCGCGGCGCTCGATCTGGAGCCGATCCGCCACCCCGGCGCAGCCCGCATTGATCGATGCCGCACGCACCGCTTTGGGATCGCGGTCGCTGGCCCGGATGCGCGGAATGCGCGCCCGGCCCGCGTCGCGCCGCTCCCGCGCCTCGGCCAGCAGCCGATTCCACAGCGCGGGGATGTGCCCCAGCCAGCCGCTGAATCCCCAGTGTTCGCGCAACAGTCCTGGCGCGTGGTCGCCGGCAATCCAGGCGGCTTCGATCGCCAGGGTACCGGAACCGCAGAGCGGGTCGATCAAAGGTCCGCCAGCGGCGGCGATGGCGGGCCAGCCGGCTTTCAGCAGCAGGGCGGCGGCCAGCGTTTCCTTCAGCGGCGCGGTCACGGTCGCCTTGCGGTAGCCGCGCCGGTGCAGGCTGTCGCCGGACAGATCGAGACTGATGGCAACCTGACCGTCGCGCCAGCGCGCGTGAATGCGCAAATCCGGCTGGCGCGCATCTACGCTCGGCCGCTGGCCGCATCGCGCCCGGAATCGATCCACGATAGCGTCCTTGACCCGCTGTGCGCCGTAGTGACTGTGATCGATGCCGGGGCCGCCGCCGCTGAATTCAACGCTCAAGGTCCCGGCCGGCGCCAGATGCTCTTCCCAGGGCAGTTCGTGAACGCCGGCGTACAGCGCATCGGCGGCGGCGGCGGGAAACTCGGCCAGCGGCAACAGCACCCGGCTGGCGGTGCGCGACCACAGGCAGGCGCGGTAGGCCAGTTCCAACGAGCCCTGAAATGTGATGCCGCCGCGAACAGGCCGGGGCATCGCCGCGCCCAGTTCGGTCAATTCCGCCGCCAGCAGCGGTTCCACGCCGGCCGGGGCGGTGGCGATGACGCGCAATTCGTTCATCATTTACTCCTCAATCGCGATCTGAACCAACGTCGGTTGCAGCAGGCGCCGAACCTCGTCCGGCGCCAAGCCAACCAGAAAACCGCGTTTGCCGCCGTTGAGATAGATGCGCGGCAACCCGAGGATGCTGGCTTCCAGGTATACCGGCATGGGCTTGCGAACGCCGAACGGCGAGGTGCCGCCGACCAGGTAGCCGCTGTGTTTGCTGGCGACGGTGGGGTCGCAGGGCGTGATGGTTTTCGCTCCCCGCAGCCGCGCCAACTCCCTGGTGGAGACCTTGCGGTCGCCGTGCATCAGCACGATCAGGGGTTGTTTGCGGTCGTCCTCCATGATCAGGGTCTTGATCACGGCGTGTTCCTCCACCCTCAGACAAGCCGCGCTTTGGGCGGTCCCGCCGTGCTCTTCGTAGGGGTAAAGGTGGCTGGTGAAGGTGATGTTGTTTTCTCGCAACAAACGAATTGCGGGTGTAACTGGAAATTTTTCCTTGTTCATAAATACCTTACTAAAATAGTCGTGGTTAATTTGCCATTTTAATAATTCGTTGTATTAAAGATAAAGTTTATTATTTTTTTAATAATAAAAATAGTGCGAAATAAAAATGATTTCGGGTTAACTATGCTTTAATCAATAAATTTTTATAAGATAAATCGGTTTCTTTCATTCTCCACGAGTGTCGGTATTCTGTTGCAATGGAGATAATGAATACAACTGGACAAAAAAATGCAATAGCGTTTCTGTTGTTGAATGGCAAAAGTGTATTGGTACAACTGATTCTTGATTTAAGAAACCTGGTTTGGTTAGAGTTGGGTAAACTCAAATGGCTGCTGGGAGGGTATCCAGAACATGTGGACCGACGTAGCGCTCCAACCAGGAAGCAATAGTCCCAATAACGAGGAGAAGTGGCCCAACTCAGGCCGGCGTGGGTTTCTAAAGTGGGCGGCCGGTGGCGTCGGCGCGTTGGCCTTGGCGCCAGGGCTGCCCAAGGCGGCGGTTCTACGCGAACGTTACCTCTTATTGTATAACCCCAACACGAGCGAGAGCATCCGCCAAGTTTATTGGACGCCACGCGACGGTTATATCCGCGAGGCCGTCAACGCCATCAGTTGGGCCTTGCGCGATCATCACAACGATCAGGTCAAATTGTTCGATCCTAATGTACTGGACCAGCTTTATGCCTTGCAGTTGCAACTGGGTTTGGGCCAGCCGGTCAACGTGATCAGCGGCTACCGGTCGCCATCCACCAATTGGAGATTATGCGAGGGCAGCAGAAGGGTGGCGCGTCGGAGCTACCACATGCAGGCCATGGCGCTCGATATTCGGGTGCCGGGCGGCCGGACCTGGGATTTGTGTCGGGCGGCTCGTTCGCTGGGCGCGGGTGGGGTGGGGTACTATCCTCGCTCCAACTTTGTCCACATCGACAGCGGGCCAGTGCGCTACTGGAGCTGAGCGGACGGCGGGCGGATCAACGAAAAGGGGCGGCCTAGGCCGCCCCTTTTTTTTCAACTCACACCGGGCTAGAACATGAGCCGGGGCAGGAACAGGCTGATCTGCGGGACGTAGGTGACGATCATCAGGAAGCTCAACATCACCATCAGCCACGGCCAAGCGGCTTTCACCACTTCCCACAGCGGCATCCCGGTGATCCCCGAGGTCACGAACAGGTTTAACCCCACCGGCGGGGTGATCATGCCGATTTCCATGTTGACCACCATGATGATCCCCAGGTGAACCGGATCAATCCCGAGCTTGACGGCGATGGGAAACAGAATCGGCGCCAGGATCAGCAGGATCGACGACGGCTCCATAAAGTTGCCGGCGATCAGCAGGATAACATTGACCACGATCAGGAACTGCCAGGGCGCCAGACCCCAGCCGATGATCGTCTCCGCCATCACCTGCGGGATGCGCTCGGTGGTCAGCACATGGGCGAACAGCATGGCGTTGGCGATGATGAACAACAGCATCACCGTGACCTTGCCGGCGTCGCCGAACACGTGGGGTATTTGATGCCAGCCCATGTCCTTGTGGACGAACAGGGCGACGATGAAGGCGTAGACCGCTGCCACGGCGGCGGCTTCCGTCGCGGTGAAGATGCCGCCGTAGATCCCGCCCATCACCACGAAAATCAGCCCTAGCCCCCAAATGGCGTCGCGGGTGGCGACCATCAATTCCGAAAATGACGCGCGCTTTTGAACCGGAATCTTGAATTTGCGGGCGCTGAAATAAATGGCCGCCATCAGCATCAGACCCAGCAGGATGCCGGGCACGACGCCCGCCATGAACAACTGGCCGACCGATTGCTCGGTGGCGGCGGCGTACACCACCATCACGATGGACGGCGGGATCAGAATGCCCAGGGTGCCGGCGTTGCAGATCATCCCGGCGGCGTAGGGCAGCGGATAGCCGGATTTGACCATGGCGCCGATGACGATGGAACCGATGGCGGCCACCGTGGCTGGCGACGAACCCGACACCGCCGCGAACAGCATGCAGGCCAGCACCGAGGCGATGCCCAGCCCGCCGGTGACATGACCGACCACCGCGATGGCGAAGCGGATCAAACGCCGGGCGACGCCGCCGGTGGTCAGGAAGGCCGAAGCCAGGATAAAGAATGGAATCGCCAGCAGGGTGTAATGCTCCATGGTGTCGAACAGCTTGAGCGACATGGAGGCCAGCGAATCGTTGGTGAAAAACAGAATGGTCAAAATGCTGGATAGCCCCAGCGAGAACGCAATCGGCACCCCCATCACCAGGAACAGAAACAGCAGGGTGAACAGGAACAGGGAGGTCATGGCGCTTTCTCCTTGTGGGCAGCCGGTGCGGCGGTGGGGTGCAGGGTCTCGAAGGTTTCAACCGCCTCGATCACTTCGATGCCCTCGACCGCCTCGATGGCTTCGCGGGCCTCGTCGGCCAGCCGCAAACCTTCCTGTTTACCGAGTAGCGTGTACCAAGCCACTTGCAACAACCGCAGCAGGGCCAACGCCAGACCGAGCGGCAGCATGATGAAGGGAATCCAGCGCGGGATCGGCAGATCCTGGGCTTCGATGCCGATAGCGTAGAGCTTGTAAACATAGACGAACGCGCCGACCAGCAGGATGATGCAGTAGGCGCAGCAGCACAGCACGGCGATCAGGCCGACGGCGCGGCGCAGGGCGTGTGGGAACTGGCGCACCACCACATCAATGCCGATGTGGGCGCCTACCTTGATGCCGTAGGAAACGCCGAACAGAACCAGCCAAGCGAACAGATAGGTCGTCAGTTCCAGCGCCCAGCCGAAGCCTGTCCCAAACACGTAACGGGCGACAACTTGGCTGAAGGTGATAAGCGTCATCAACGCCAGCAGCAGCGCGATGAAACCCTCCTCCAAATGATGAGCGATGCGGATCAGCATGGGGGACTCTCCAAACGAAAGCTCAAACAACCACCCCATGCCGGCATGGAGTGGTTGGGTCGAGAGGAGGAGGTTACGGCTTGTTGGCCGCGATGGCGGCATCAACGATTTCTTTACCGATCTTGGGCGTGAACTGGTCCAGGACCGGCTTCATCGCCGCCTGCCAGGCGGCGCGCTGCTCGGGTGTCAGTTGAAGAATCTCGGTTTTGCCGGAATCCTTGATCTTTTTGCGGTCACCTTCGCTGAAGGCCGTGGCCGACTTGTTGACCTCCGCCGTGACTTCAGCGAGGGTTTTCTCCAAAGTCGAGCGCACGTCGGCGGGCAGATCCGCCCAGAATTTGCTATTCGCCACCACCATGTAGCCCAAGTAGCCGTGGTTGGACTCGGTGAAGTAGGGCTGCACTTCATAGAACTTCTGCGAGTAGGCGTTCGACCACGGGTTTTCCGCGCCGTCCACCACCCCGGTTTCCAGCGCCGAGTACACTTCCGAGAACGCCAGCTTTTGCGGAGTGGCGCCGACTGCTTTGAACTGCGCTTCGAGGATGTCGGAGGCCTGGATGCGGAACTTGAGACCCTTGGCGTCCGCCGGTACCCGCAGCGGCTTTTTGGCCGAGAGTTGCTTCATCCCATTATCCCAATACCCCAGGCCAATCAGACCTTTCTGGGTCATCGACTTGAGGATGGCTTGGCCGGTGGAACCGTTCTGGAAGCGGTGGATGGCCGCAATGTCATTGAACAGGAAGGGCAGATCGAAGACCTGTATCTGGTTGGTGTAGCGGTCGAACTTCGACAGCGACGGCGCGATCAGTTGCACGTCGCCCAGCAGCAGGGCCTCCATTTCCTTGCCATCGCCAAACAGTTGGGAGTTGGGATAGACCTCCACCTTCACTTTCCCGGGCAGGCGTTCCTCGGCCAGTTTCTTGAACATCAGGGCGCCTTGGCCCTTGGGCGTGTTCTCGGCGACCACGTGCGAAAACTTGATCACGGTTTCGGCGTGAGCCATGCCGGTCAACAGGGCCAGCGTGGCGCCGGCGAGGATGGCCTGGACAGTGGTTTTGTTGCGCATACGATGATTTCTCCTTTGGTGTCTTTTGGGGGCGGGCGGTTAAAGCCCCTGCTCGAACAAGGCCAGCAGCGCGGATGCCAGACCTTGACTAATTAAGGATAGATGAAGCTGTCGCGAATGCGCACAAGACGCACCACAGCGATTGTTGCGTCTTGGCGATGGGGCGGGGTCAGTTGCGGATGCCGGTTCCCCGCCGCAGTAGCCACAGGCTATAGCCGAACAGGGCGACGACGAACAGCAGGATGATGGCGAAAGCAACGCGAACGTCGATGTTCGACACACCCAGGATGCCGAAGCGGAAGGCATCGATCATGTACAGGATCGGATTGAGCAGCGACACGTCCTGCCAGAACGGCGGCAGCATCTTGATGGAGTAAAAGATGCCGCCCAGATAGATCAGGGGAGTGAGAACGAAGGTCGGGATGATCGAAATATCGTCGAAGCTCTTGGCAAAAATCCCGTTGATCAGCCCAGCCAGGGCGAACAGCACCGAGGTCAGGACGATCACCGCGAGGGTGACGAGCGGGTGTCGCCAGTGCAGGTCGGCGAAGAACATCGAGACCGCCGCGACCACGATGCCCACCGCCAAACCCCGCGCCACGCCGCCGCCGACGAAGCCGAGCACGATGATGGCGTCGGGCAGGGGCGAGACCAGCATTTCCTCGATGTGGCGCTGGAACTTGGCGCTGAAGAACGAGGACACCACGTTGGAGTAGGCGTTGGTGATCACCGCCATCATGATCAGCCCCGGCGCGATGTACTGGGTGTAGCTCAGCCCGTCCACCGGTCCCAACTGGCTGCCGATCAGTTTGCCGAAAATGATGAAGTACAGCGCCGTGGTCATCGCCGGCGGCAGAATGGTCTGAATCCAGATGCGCAGGAAACGCAGGGTTTCCTTCAGCAGGATGGTCTGCAAGGCAACGTATTGGGTATGGAGGTTCATCGCGGATGGGTGGCTCGGAAGCACTGGCGGTCGTTTTCGGTGGTAAACCCACGGGCGCTTACTATACTGCAATTACTTTGATGGTCCGGAGAGGAGGCGCGAACGTGGTGGCGAAGGCGGGGAAGCGGGCGAAGTCTGGCAATCAGCAACCGGGGGAAACCACGATGTCCGATGGGGAAGCAACAACCGAAACGACGAACTCCGAAGGCCCGGAGCTTTCCCAGTCCCAGGAGCACGAGCCGGAGCCCAAACTGCCGATGAGCGGCGTCCGCGTGCTGGATCTGGGCACGTTCCTGGCCGGCCCCCACGCCGCGTCGGTGCTGGGCGAGTTCGGCGCCGAAGTCCTGAAAATCGAGCATCCCATCGCCGGCGATCCGATGCGCCGCTTCGGAACCCCGACCAAGCGCCACGACGCCACCCTGGCTTGGCTCAGCGAGGCCCGCAACCGGAAATCGGTCACCATCGACCTCCGCCAGCAGGAAGGCGTGCAGCTTTTTCTGAAATTGGTCGCGAAGGCGGACGTGCTCATCGAGAATTTCCGACCGGGCACGATGGAGGAATGGGGTCTCGGCTGGCCGGAGTTGAGCCAGGCCAATCCCCGCTTGATCTTCCTGCGGGTGTCGGGGTACGGGCAAACGGGTCCGTATCGTCGCCGTTCCGGCTTTGCCCACATTGCCCACGCCTTTGGCGGTTTGTCCTATCTGGCCGGTTTTCCGGGCGAAACGCCGGTGGTGCCCGGCACGGTGCCGTTCGGCGACTATTTTTCGGGCCTGTATGGGGCCATCGGCATCATGATGGCCTTGCGCCACCGGGATAAAACCGGCCGCGGCCAGATCATCGATATCGCCATCTACGAGTCCGTATTCCGCCAACTGGACGAAATCGCCGCCTCCTACGGACTGTTCGGTAAGGTGCGGGAACGGGAAGGCTCCGGCAGTTTCGTCGCCGTGCCGCACGGTCATTTCCGCACCCAGGACGACAAGTGGGTGGCCATCGCCTGCACCACCGACAAGATGTTCGAACGCTTGGCCGAGGCGATGGAGCGGCCGGAACTGGCGTCGTCCGCCTTGTATGGCCAGCAGCGCAAGCGGTTGGCCGCCCGCAACGAGGTCAACCAGATCGTCATCGAGTGGGTGGGTTCGCTGCCGCGCGAAGACGTGTTGAATCGCTGCCTTGCCTGCGAAGTTCCGGTCGGGAAGCTCAACAGCATCGCCGATATCTTCGAGGACGAACATTTCCAGGCGCGGGGCAATCTGGTCGAGATGGAAGAACCCGGGTTGGGCGAGGTCGTGGTTCCCGGCGTCGTGCCCACGCTGTCGGCCACGCCGGGCCGGATCACCAATCTGGGGCCACCCCTGGGCAACGCGACTTACGAAATCATGCGCGAGTTGCTCGAACTTTCGGCGGACGAAATCAAACGGCTGCGCCAGCGCAAGATCATTTAGCCCCTTCGTTCGAGCACAGTTTGCCGGAGCGGAACACCATGACGAATACCAACAAGACCGAGCTCCCACTCGCCGGAATCCGGGTCATCGATGTGGCCACGGTGATCGCAGCGCCGTATTGCGCCGGCATTCTCGGCGAGTTCGGCGCCGATGTACTCAAGGTGGAACATCCGATGGGCGGCGATATTTGCCGACGGTACGGCACGCCCACCCAGCGCGGCGATACCCTGGCCTGGCTCAGCGAGGCGCGCAACAAGAAATCGGTCACCATCGACCTGCACCGTCGCGAGGGGGTGGAGGTCTTCAAGCGGCTGATCGAAAAGGCGGACGTGCTGTGCGAAAACTTCCGGCCCGGCACCCTGGAAAAGTGGGGGCTGCCTTGGGACGTGCTGCACGAAATCAATCCCGGCCTGATCATGCTGCGGGTGACCGGCTACGGCCAGACCGGCCCGTACAAGGATCGGCCCGGCTTCGCGCGCATCGCCCACGCCGTCGGCGGCATCGCCTATCTGTCCGGCATGCCCAAGGGTACGCCGGTCACGCCGGGCTCGACCACCTTGGGCGATTACCTGACCGGTTTGTACGGCTGTCTCGGGGTGCTCATGGCGCTGCGCTATCGGGAGCAAACCGGCATCGGCCAATACATCGACGCCGCTCTCTACGAATCGGTGTTCCGCTGCACCGACGAACTGGCCCCCGCATACGCCATGTTCGGCGTGGTGCGGGAACGGCACGGGCCGACTCACAACGATTTCGCCTGTCCCTACGGGCATTTTCCGACCAAGGAGGAGGGCAAATGGGTGGCCATCGCCTGCGCCACCGACAAACTGTTCGCGCGACTGGCCGAGGCGATGGGGCGACCGGAACTCGCATCGTCCAGTCTGTACGGCGACCAGAAGACCCGGCTGGAGAACCGCGCCGACGTGAACGAAATCGTGCGGGACTGGTGCGGTTCGCTGACCCGCGAGGAAGTGTTGAAACGCTGTTATGCGACTGGCGCCCCGGCGGGACCGCTGAACAATATCGCGGATATCTTTGGCGACCGTCAATTCCACGCGCGGCGTAATCTCGTCGCCATCGACGATGAAGATCTGGGCGAAACCATCATCGTGCCGTCGGTGATTCCCCGCCTGTCCGAAACGCCGGGGGAAATACGCCATCTGGGGCCCAAGCTTGGGGAACATACCGAGGTGGTATTGACCGAGTTGTTGGGTATGAATCAAGAGGAAATCGGCGAACTGAGAAAGAAGCGGGTAATATGAATTTCCTCATCTCATCGGCAGACCCCCCGGTCAAAACACCATTACGTTTTGTACTGCAGTCAGAGGTGAACGAAAATGAGCACAACCATTGGCCAAATTCTAGATAACTTTTTCTCGCCATTTTCCGTTGAGAGGCTTTGGGTGATGCCCGAAACGGATAATTATACTACGATTGTGCGTAGGTGGCAGCCTGTCATCGATGCTGTCAATCAGGCGAAAGCGAATCTCGCGGCGAATTGCCCGCTTTGGAAAACGAGTCATATGACATCCGCATCATGGAAGCCTGGTAAGACGGACCCACCGGCTACTGATCCAAATGCGTATAGTATCTGGGTTGGCAGCCCACCAGGAACGGATCCAGACACCTGTAGGGAGGCATTTATCGTTTATGCGGGTTCAATAGCTGCCCGCGCCGCTGCTCGTGCGCTAGGTGGCGTAATACCACCGCTAAACTCAATACCGCTACCCACTGTTCAGACATGGGAGCTGTATACATGCTCGATTGGATCGTTCGGAATATCCGCGACGGTCGACAACGTGGACTGTGCTGCAAAAACGGCCAAAATGAATATTTGGATGTACAATGTCATGAGTAAGAAGTCTTTTGGCCGATTTGCCAGCCATCCAGCTTTTGCCGCGTCCGGAATGGAAAAACAATATATGTGGTGGAACTGGTCGGAATCTCATACATGGGGTTCCGCAGGCTCTGCTGGCGGTGGTCCTGGTGGCCCTGGACGTGGTACGGTCGACTGGTGAGTCTGGCAATTACTAATCATGAATTGCTACCCTATTTGGACCATGCTTTTCGTAAATTTACCGCGAGTTTTTGATTCCTTGGTAGGTTTTAACCTGTGGGCGCAGTAGCCTTCAAGCGGAGCCATAATGACGGATCTTTGACCTGTATTCAGACTTTCAGGCCTAGTTGAAATTCACCGGTTCCTAGCCGGTGATTTTTTTAGTCGAGGTTAAAAAATGCTTAAAAATGCGCTTGAATTCATACCCATTAAGCACCGACTTTTAATGAACTCACACCATTTATCATGGCGTTTAACACAGGGATTGAGCGTGATCAAGCACGCTCTTTTGTGTTCAATGCTTGCTATCCTGGTCTCTTGTGGGTCTGAAAGTGGGCAAGGTGGTAAAGTATCCGCCATGAATGAGAAACCCAGCATCATATTGGAATCGGTGCGGATCGATAACCGCTCCGTGCAATTCTATATCAACTTTGGCATGGATAACGCCGTCCTGGGTTTCTCGGTTGAGAATGACGCAGGTCAACAGCGATACTTCCCGATGTTTGGCTCCACGTATCGCGATATCCCATCTGTTACTTTGGATGTATTCGTGTCGAACTTGCAAGACGAAATGTGGGTTCTTTCCTCCTGGTCCGGATATGAAATTCTTGCCTATCACCGTATGGGTACGGATCGATGCATGACCCAATATGGAGAGATTGGTTCCTTTGATAAACCCACGCCTGAAATTCTTGGTGGTGGAACTGGAACCAAGCTTTTCCCAGAGATGGATATCAAGAAACTGTCCAAAGTAGCGACTTTGAAGTATGGCGCGAAGAGTTTGGGTGATACAAAGGTTCGGTGAAGAGTGTAATAAATTGGGCCATATTTTAATTTCAGAGGTAACCGGCTGAATGAATAGGAAATTTTGGAGACCATGAACGATGAGCGACATAAATTTGCAGGATTGGATCGGCAGAAAAGAAGAAATCTGGGACCGTGTCTATCCGACGCCGACCAGGGCGTTTGCCCTTACCTTGGATTATCAGGATGTTGCGACCGGGGAAGGCGATCCCCTGCCCGAACTGTGGCACTGGCTGTATTTTCTGCCCCTTGTCGCCAGAGCGGAAATAGGCTCCGATGGTCATCCCAAGCGCGGTGGTTTTTTGCCGCCCGTCGCTTTGGAACGGCGGATGTGGGCCAGCGGAAAATTGACCTTTCATCAGGATTTATTGATCGGGGAGGAGATTGCCAAAACCTCCGAAATTCTCAAGGTTTCGGAAAAGGAAGGAAAAGCGGGCCGCATGGTCTTCGTTACTGTCAGGCACTCGATCCACTCCGCACGGGGAGTCGCGGTCGAGGAAGAGCAGGATATCGTTTATCTGCCGATGCCCAAGGCATTCGTCCCGGCGGCGCCTAACCCGATTCCCGACAATATGCAATGGCAAGAGGCGTATGCCGTCGATCCGGTGCTGTTGTTTCGGTTCTCCGCCCTGACCTTCAATTCTCACAAAATCCATTACGACCTCAAGTACGCCACCGAGGTGGAAAAATATCCGGGTTTGGTGGTCCATGGTCCGTTGCAGGCGCTGCTGCTACTCGAATCGGCCAAGCGCAACCATCCGAACCGGAAACCAGCGAGCTACGGCTTCCGGGCCATGCGGCCCCTGTTCGATTTCGATCGAGTGTCTGTCGGCGGTCGGCCCAATCCGAACGGAGGCCACGATTTGTATACGGCCAACGGCGACGGCAATATCGCCATGCAGGCGACGATTTCCTGGAGATGAACCGATGAGCGAAAGACTGGAACGTTCGGTACTGCTGGCGCCGGCCTCCAATTGGGGCATGATTCAAAAAACCGCCACCGCCCGCGCCGATGCGGTCTGCATCGATTTGGAAGACGCCGTGGCGCCCGACGAAAAGGAAGCCAGCCGGGCCAACGTGGTTCGGGCTTACCGCGAACTGGATTTCGGCAATAAGCTCAGGATGTTCCGAATGAATGGACTGGATACCCATTTTGCCTACCGGGATCTGGTCGAGATCGTGGAAGCAGCCGGCGACCGGATCGATTTGATCGTTATCCCCAAGGTGAATCGTCCCGAGGATGTCTATGTAGTGGAAACCCTGCTCGGGCAGATTGAAAGCTACAAGAAATTTTCACGCCCCATCGGCATCGAGGCGCTGATCGAAACTGCGCTGGGCTGCGTGAACATCCGAGAAATCGCGGCCTGCTCCGAACGCTTGGAAGGCTTCGTTTATGGGCCCGGCGACTACGCGGCGTCGGTGCGTATGCCGATGGAATCGATTGGGGAATTGGACGAGAACGACCGGATTTATCCGGGCCATCGCTGGCACCATGTCATGCACTCGATCGTGAGCGCCGCCAAGGCCTATAACAAGCGGGCGATCGACGGTCCTTTCGCCGGCATCAAGAACACCGAGGGCTTAGTGCAAGCCTGTAAAATTGGGCGGGCGATGGGTTTCGACGGCAAGTGGTGCATCCATCCGGGACAAATCGAGACGGTGAATCAGACCTTTGTCCCGTCGGAAAAAGAGATTGGCTGGGCGCGGACGGTCCTGGACGAATACGAAGCCGCGTTGCGGGAAGGCAGGGGAGCCATCAGCGTCAAGGGCAAGATGATCGACGTGGCTTCGCTCAGGATGTGCCGCGCCATGGTTGAAAGAGCCAAATTGGCTAGATTACTCGACTGAGACGATTATTTCATGGCAAAAATTTTGGAAGGATTGCGGGTGGTCGAGGGCACTGCGTTCGTGGCGGCGCCCCTGGCGGGGATGACACTGGCGCAAATGGGCGCGGAAGTGATTCGCTTCGACCGAATCCGGGGCGGACTTGACTACCATCGCTGGCCGGTCACCCACGATAACAAGAGCCTGTTCTGGGCGGGCTTGAACAAGGGCAAACGCTCCCTCGCCGTGGACGTGAGTACCCCGCGCGGCCAGGAAATCGTGACCCAATTGATCTGCGGGCCGGGACCCAACGCGGGCATTTTCCTGACCAATCTCCGAGTCCGGGGTTGGATGGACTACGAGCATCTCAAGCAACACCGGCAGGATTTGATCATGCTCACCGTGCTGGGTACTCGCGATGGCGGGCCGGCGGTCGATTACACCATCAATCCGGGAGTCGGTTTTCCCTATGCCACCGGGCCGGAGGATTCCAGCGACCCGGTTTGCCATGTTCTACCAGCTTGGGATTGTATCACCGGCCAGATGGCGGCCTTGGGATTGCTGGCGGCAGAGCGGCATCGCCGGCTGACCGGCCAGGGCCAGTCGGTGGAAATCGCCCTGAAGGACGTGGCGCTCGCCATGCTGGGCAATTTGGGGATCATCGGGGAGGTGATGGTCAACGATTTCGATCGCCCCAAGTATGGCAACTATCTGTACGGGGCTTACGGCAACGAATTCGATACCGCCGATGGCCGCAAAGTGATGCTGGTGGGACTGACCCGGCGGCAGTGGGACGGCGTGTGCAAGGTCACTGGATTGAAGCCGGAATTCGACGCCTTGGGACAGCGCCTGGGGCTGGATTTGAACCGGGAAGGCGACCGGTTCAAGGCCCGCCAGGATATCACCGCGCTGTTGGCGCCCTGGTTTCGGGCGAGAAAGGTGGAGGATTTCGCCAAGCCCTTCGACGCCAACGGGGTCACCTGGTCGGTATTCCGCACCTTCAAGCAGGCGATCCAGGAAGATCCCGACCTGTCATTGCAACACCCGATGTTCGGCATGATCGAACAGCCAGGGATCGGGGAGTATCGGGTGCCCGGTTCCCCGTTTGAGTTCGGCGAATTTGAGCGTTCTCCGCCGGTGCGAGCGCCCGTGCTGGGCGAGCACACCGACGAAATTTTGTCGGAAATTCTCGGGATGAGCGATTCGGAAATTTCCCGGTTGCACGAGGCGAAAGTCGTGGCCGGGCCGCGTCGCTGAGGGAGGGGCAGGTTTCTTCGCAAGGGAAGGCATTCCGCGAAAGATCATCTGGATTTTTATGTGCGTTCGCTTTCTCGTTGGCTTTTAGCACACCCGGAATGCCCGGCCCGGCACGGTTGAGTTTGAATACCCGGCTGGCTTTGCTGACCTTGGAGGCTGTGTGGAAACCCCTCGCCCGCCAGCGGAAGACGGGCGGGGGTGAGGGTTAGGCTTTAGAGCTTGCCCTCGTCCACGAGCGACTTCAAGCCCAGAAAGTTGCCCTTCTTGACTCCCAGGACGGTCGCGATCCTGAAGTCGCCCAGGCGCCGGTTGGTGAAGTTAAAGGCGCCGTCGCCGAGGAGGCGCGCTTATCCTGACAATCGCTTAAGCGCTGAACGCGAGCAGCAGGCCGACGAGGAGCAGGTTCCACTCAGATAAGGCGGGAATATCTGCGGCTCTTTGGTTGACGAAGATGCACTTGACCGTTTGAGTAGCGAAACGGATGATTCCATCCTGAAACTACTTCAATCAAGACGCTCCTGATTTATCGACCAGCCGCAGGAACAATTCCTCCAGCCGGTTGGCCTTGTTGCGCAGGCTGGACACCTCGATGCCGCGCGCCGACAACTGAGGAAACAGTGCGTTGAGGCCTTGTTCCCTGGTTACATCCACTTCCAGCGTGTACTCGTCCAGCCGGCGGAGCGGATAGCCGGGGATTTCCGGCGCTCCAGCGATCGGTTGGCGGAGATTGAGGACGAAGGTCTCCAAATGCAGCCGGCCCAACAAGGTTTGCATCCGGGTGTTCTCGATGATCGCGCCCCGGTCGATGATGGCGATGTGCCGACACAGGCTTTCCGCTTCTTCCAGATAATGCGTGGTCAGAATGATGGTGACGCCCTGGGCGTTGATTTCGCGCAGGAAGTCCCACATCGAGCGGCGAATCTCGATATCCACGCCGGCGGTGGGTTCGTCGAGGATCAGTAGTTTCGGCTCATGCACCAGCGCGCGGGCGATCATCAACCGCCGTTTCATGCCGCCGGACAACTGGCGAGCCATCCCCTGCCGTTTTTCCCACAGGCCGAGTTGGCGGAGATAGGTTTCGGCGCGCTGGTAGGCCAGCGCTCGGGGAATACCGTAATAGCCGGCCTGATTGACCACGATCTCCACCACTGGCTCGAACTGGTTGAAGTTGAATTCCTGCGGCACCAAGCCGATGCAGCGCTTGGCGGCGATCAGATCGGCGTCGAGATCGTGACCGAACACCCGAATGGTCCCCGCCGTTTTGCGCACCAGCGAACAGACGATGCCGATGGTGGTGGATTTGCCGGCGCCGTTGGGGCCGAGCAAGGCGAAAAATTCACCCTCCGCCACCTCCAGGTCGATGCCGCGCAGGGCTTCAAAACCGTTGGCGTAGATTTTGCGCAGATTGCGAAGGGCCAGGGCGGGGATGGACATGCGGGCGACTCTTGGGGGCGAGGACGGGTTAGGGCTGTTTGGGCGCCAGATACGGTTCGAACTCCGGCGTGTAGCGTTCCTGAAAACCGCCGTCCGGACCGATCAGGATGAAAAAGGCGGCCAGATGGTGTTCGGATGCCAGTTGAAAACCCGAATCCGGGCCGGCGGCGAACAGGGCAGTGTCGGTGGCATCGGCGACCATGGACTGGTCGCCGACGACGGTCACCGATGCCAGGGTTTGCAAAACTGGCCGGCCCGTGCGTGGGTTGATGATGTGCGCGTAACGCTGGCCGTTCTGCTCGAAAAAATTGCGATAGTCGCCCGCGGTGGAAACGCTGTGATCGCCGATCCGAATCAGCCGTTCGACCGCGCGCTGGCCGGGCACGGGTTTTTCGATGGCGACGGTCCAGGGTCGCCCTTCGCCGTTGTGGCCCTTGGCGCGAATGTCGCCGCTGATGGCTACCAAATAATTATTGACGCCACTCGCTTCCACCAACGCCGCCAGTTGATCCACGCCGTAGCCCTTGGCCAGCGCTGACAAATCCACATAAAGATCGGCGCGCTCCTTTTTTAGCGCCGGCGGCTGCGCGCGGGTTTGCAGCCGCCAGTAGCCGACCCGCTCGCGCGCCTGGGCGATGGCGGCATCGGATGGAACCTGGTCATGGCGTGGTTCCGGTCCGAATCCCCACAGATTGACCAGCGGCCCCACGGTGATGTCGAACGCGCCGTTGCTCAGTTCGCTGGTTCGCAGCCCCTCGGCGACCACTTGTTGCAGCTCGGGCGAAACCGCGATCCAATCGGTACTGGGGTTACGGTTGAAACGCGACAGCTCCGAATCCGGGTCGTAGGTGGACATCTGCTGGTTGACGCGGGCCAGCACCGCGTCAACCCGGGTTTTAAAGTCGGTGGGGACGATCTGCCCCGGCGCGGGAACCAGCTTGAGTTCGTAGTTGGTGCCCATGGTGGAACCGGTGAGACGAACGGTCGGATCGGGCGAGGACGGTTCGCAGGCGGCCAGCACCACGCAAGTTAGCAAGGGGGCCAGAAGAAGGCGGAGCCAAGGGATGCGCATGGGATCAAGGGTTGTCTTGCATGATCCTGCCCCTCTCCCGCCGGGAGAGGGGCAGAGGTGGCGAGGGCGGGGAGAGGAGCGAACGGCTACTGATGCTTCAGACGTTGGCCGCTTCCATCGCGGCGATGGCGTCCGCCATGCCGACTACCCGGCGGGCGCTCTCGACATGAAGATTCTCGACCAGTTTGCCATCGACCACCACCACGCCTTCGCCGCGCGTCGCCGCCGCCGCGTGGGCTTCGATGATTTTCCGCGACCAGGCGACGTCTTGCGGTCTGGGCGTGAAAACCTGGTTGCAGGGACCGATCTGCTTCGGGTGGATGAGCGTTTTGCCGTCGAAGCCCAGTTCGTGACCTTGCCGGCAGGCGAATTCGAAGCCGGCCTCGTCGTTCAGATCGAGGTAGACCCCGTCGAGAATGGCCAACCCGGCGGCGCGGGCAGCCAGCAGGCACAGACCCAGCGAGGCCATGAACGGCAGGCGTTCGTGGGTATGGGCGCAGTCCAGTTCCTTGGCCAGATCGGAGGTGCCCATGACCAGCCCTTCCATGCGCGGCGTCGACTCGGCGATCCGCTGCGATTCCAGGATGCTGCGCGGAGTTTCCATCATCGCCCAGATCCGCAGAGACTCCGGGGCGCCGTTGGCGCGCATGATCGCTTCCATATGGCGGATGGCGTCGGCGCTTTCGACTTTGGGAAGGAGCAACCCGTCGGCGCCGGATTTGGAGGCCAGGGCGATGTCCTCGTAGCCCCACCGAGTCGACAAGGCATTGACGCGAATGATCACTTCGCGCATGCCAAAGCCGCCGGCGGCCACGGCTTCGCAGACCTGCTTGCGGGCGAGTTCCTTGGAGTCGGGGGCAACGGCGTCTTCCAGATCGAGAATCAGGCTGTCGGCCGGCAGGGTACGGGCCTTGTCCAGGGCGCGGGCATTGGACCCTGGCATGTACAGCATGCTGCGGCGGGGGCGGGCGGATTTGGGCATGGGTACAATCTCCTTAAAAATTTGGAGTATGGAACTGCAAACCATGGAAAGCGGGATTCGGGGGTCCATGCTGCTTCGCGGACCGGGAACGGCTAATCATACACCCGTGGTCTTGATGGAGAGGAGGTGGGCTCAAGGCAAAAGGAAAGGGGCTAGGTCTTCGCCTAGCCCCTTAAGTTTTATCTGGTGGGCCGTGTGCGATTCGAACGCACGACCAACAGATTAAAAGTCTGCTGCTCTACCGACTGAGCTAACGGCCCAAGAAAGGGCGGTAATAGTACAACAATCCGGCAAAACCGCAAGACTTGACGACAGTTAGCGCAGAGACTGCAATCGCCGCTCGGCCAAGCTGGCTGCTTGGGTGTTGGGGTAGACTTGCACCAGCTTTTGCAGCACGTCGCGCGCCCGGGCAGTCTCGCCTTGTTCTCCGTAGATGTAACCCAGCTTCAGCAGAGCATCTGGCAGCCGCGCGCTTTGCGGGTGATTCAGGCCGAGCGCGATGAACGTTTCCTTGGCCGCGCCGTAATCCCGGCTCAGGTAGTAGGTCTCGCCCAGCCAGTATTGGGCGTCGCCCGCCAAGCCGCCGTTCGGATGCGCGCTGAGAAAGCGCCGCCATGCGGCGATTGCCTCGGGGTAACGACCTTCGCGTAATTCGCTCAAAGCCGCGTCGAACTCCGCCCGTTCCGCGCCAGCCGCCACCGACGCAGGGGGAGAAGGTTGCGCTGGCGCCGGCTGACTGCGGGCATCCATCGGTGGTTCCGCCGCCGCTGGCATGGCGGGCGGTGGCTCGACTCTACTTGCTGGCGGATACGCTGGAGATCCAGGCATCGCCCGTTCCCGGGCGATCGTTTCGATGTGATGCCGCTGAAGTTCCAGCTCCCCGCGGATTTGTCGGACCTCGGTTTCCAACTGCTCGATGCGCTGGAGCAGTTCCAAGGTCAGCTCGTTGTCCGGGGAGTGTTGGGCGCGAACCGCGCCGGGCAGCAGTACGCTGCCCAGCAACAGCGCCATCAGCCACGGAGAACCGTACTTGGTCATGAGAAGGACTCGTCGGTCAGTAGACGATTTCCACCCGCCGGTTCAGCGCGTAGCTCTGTTCGCTCTGCCCGCCGGCGGCCGGACGCTCCTCGCCGTAGCTGACCACCCGGATTTGCTGGGGCGACACACCCATGGCGATCATGGCTTGGCGCACGGCGTTGGCGCGGCGCTCGCCCAACGCGATATTGTATTCGCGGCTGCCGCGCTCGTCGGTGTGGCCTTCCAGTTGGGTGATGATGCGCGCGTTACCGGTCAGGGCGCGGGCGTTCGCGGCGACGATCGTCTGGCTTTCGGGCAGGATTTCAGCACTGTCGAAGCTGAAATAGACGATCCGATCCGCCGAGACCGCGCTACCGCCACCGGCTACGGCTTGACCGGGTCGCCCGCCGCCGGCCTGGCCGCTGGCATTGGCGCCGCCGGCGGTGTCGTAGGTATCGTACTGGCTGGGGGCTTGGCCGTAGGGATAGCTGTAGGCATCTTGCCCCGGTTGCGCGGTGATGCCCTGTTCGGTCGTGGCATCCGGCTGGGCGCCCGTCTGGTCTTGGGCGGTGGTGTCGCCGGTCGAGGCGCAGCCGGCTAGCAGCGCGAGCGCAGCGGCGGCGATCAGGTTGCGAGTGATGTGTTGCATTGGCGATGCTCCCCTAACTAAAGTGAAGGATAAGATTAGCGGCCGTAGGGCGCCCAGACCGGATCGCGGCCGTTGCCGCGCAGGGCGAAGTCCTGTTTGACGCTGCCATCCAGGGACACCGCTGTCAGGCGTTGACCGTTGGAGTAGATGATCATCTTGCCGTTGGGCGCGAAGCTGGGCGATTCGTCCAACCCGCCGGCGGTCAGCACCCGGAACTGGCGGGTTTGCAAATCCAGCACGGCGATGTGGAAGCGGCCGCCGCGCCGATGCACCATGGCGATAGTGCGGCCATCGGGCGAAACCGTCGGGCGAGCGTTGTAGTCGCCCTCAAAGGTGAGCCGCTGCGCCGCGCCGCCGCCGGGGCCGATTCGGTACAACTGCGGCGAACCACCCCGATCCGAGGTGAAGACGATGCTGCCATCCGGCAGCCAAACCGGCTCGGTGTCGATGGCGCTGCCACTGGTCAGGCGAACGGGACTTTGAGTCGCCAAGTCGAGCGCGTAGATTTCCGGGTTGCCGTCCTTGGACAGGGTAAACGCCAAGCGTTGGCCATTCGGGGACCACGAGGGCGCGCCGTTGATGCCGGGGGCGGCGGACACCACGCGCCGGGCGCCGCTGTAGATATCCTGAACGATGATCTGTGGCCGCCGTCCCTCGAAGGAGACGTAGGCCAGCTTGCCGCCATCCGGCGACCAAGCCGGCGACATGAGCGGCTGGCCGGAGCGCAGGATCACCCGTGGATTTTGACCGTCGGCGTCGGCGACCACCAGATACCAGGACCCGCCGCTGCTCGCGATGTAGGCGATGCGGGTTCCCGCCAAGCCTTTTTCGCCGGTCAACTTTTCGTAGATCAGATCGCTGATGCGGTGGGCGACCGGCCGTAACTGATTTGGCGGTACATCAAAGGACAAATTCAACAGCGGAGCGCCTTGGACGCCCGCCAGTTGGAATTGCACGATATAGCCACGGGAGCCGCCGGGTTGAGCCTGTCCGGTGACGGAGTAGTCCGCCCGCGCTCCCGCCGATTGCGGTGCGATTTTGCCGGTTCGTTGCAAATCGGAAGCGATGATGCCGGCGATGTCCTCGGGCGCTCCACCGCCAAAGGGCGCGATGGCAATGGGAATGCCGCTGCCCTCAATGCCTTTGGTGATGTCGATGGTCAGAGGCTGGGCGAGGGCGAAGCGACCGACGAGTAGCAGAGCGATTAGCCCAAACAGTTTAATTACCGAGGGTCTCAATGCTTAACCTCCTGGTTTGAAACGGAAATTGAAGTTGCGGAATTTGGCGAGAACGTCGGGGTCGCCGGGCACTGGCAGCGGCGAGGCTTTTTGCACGGCGGCGACAGCGGAATTATCGAAGGCGGTATCGCCGCTGCTCTGGGCGATTTGAACGCTGGTGACCGCGCCAGATGGCATCATGGTAATTCGTAATGTACAGGAAAGGGTATCGCTGCTATCCAGGGGTAGCGACCAGTAGCGTTCGACGCGCTGCTTGATCAAGGTCGCGTGCCGCGCCACGGCTTCCTTGAGAAACTGTTCGCGCGCCGCTAGTTCCTGAGCCAGCTTACGGGCTTCCTCCGCCTTGCGTTTGGCCTCTTCCTCGGCTTTGCGTTTCGCTTCAACCGCTGCTTGGCGTTTGGCCTCTTCCTCGGCCTTACGCTTGGCTTCCGCATCGGCTTCGGCTTTGCGTTTCGCTTCGGCGGCGGCCTGACGCTTGGTCTCTTCGGCGGCTTGCCGTTTGGCTTCCGCCGCCGCTGCGTGCTTGGTCTCTTCGGCAGCGGCTTGCCGTTTGGCTTCCGCCGCCGCTTGTCGTTTCGCTTCGGCGGCGGCCTTACGCTTGGCTTCCGCATCGGCTTCGGCTTTGCGTTTCGCTTCGGCGGCGGCCTGACGCTTGGCTTCTTCAGCCGCTTGCCGTTTGGCTTCCGCCGCCGTTTCGCGCTTGGCTTCTTCAGCCGCTTGCCGTTTGGCTTCCGCCGCCGCTTGTCGTTTCGCCTCGGCGGCGGTCTGACGCTTGGCCTCTTCCGCCGCTTGTCGTTTCGCCTCGGCGGCGGTCTGACGTTTGGTCTCTTCGGCGGCTTGCCGTTTGGCTTCCGCTGTCGCCTGCCGCTTGGCTTCCTCGGCGGCTTCGCGGCGCGCTTCTTGAGCGGCTTCGCGGTTAGTTTCCGCCGCTGCTTGGCGCTTGGCTTCCTCAACCGCTTGTCGTTTCGCCTCGGCGGCGGTCTGACGCTTGGCCTCTTCCGCCGCTTGTCGTTTGGCCTCGGCGGCGGCTTGGCGCTTGGCTTCCTCGGCGGCTTGGCGCTTGGCCTCTTGAGCGGCTTCGCGGCGCTCTTCTTCCGCCGCCTGTCGTTTGGCCTCAGCGGCGGCTTGGCGCTTGGCCTCTTGAGCGGCTTCGCGGCGCTCTTCTTCCGCCGCCTCACGGCGCTCTTCTTCTTCGCGCTGGCGGCGAAGTTCCGCCTGGCGTCGCGCCTCCGCTTCTCGCTCGGCCCGCGCTATTTTAGCCTGCCGTTCTGCTTCCTCGCGCTGGCGGCGACGCTCTTCCCGCGCCTGTCGTTCCAGTTCCGCCCGAATCGCGGCTTCATCCACCACTTCCGCCGGTATGGGTTCAATTGCGCTCGGATCAGGGTGCGGTGTGCCCGAGAAGTTTAGATTGAGCAGTAAAAACATCCCCACCACGGCATGCACCGCGAAGGTGACTACCGTGGCCGCGATATCCTGATGAGTCGTCCCACGTCCAGGGTACATTGGCCTCGACTACCGACCGTCTGGCGGTGTATCGGGCGGCGCGGTGGATAAGCCTACCTTGACCGCGCCCACCGCTTTCAAGGCCGCCATGGCTTGGATGACCTGTTCGTAACGAACCTCCTTGTCGGCGCGAACCAGCATCGGCGGTTGCGGAGTGCGCCGCAGCCGTTCCTCGATTTCCACCCGGCGCGGCGCAAGCTGCTGGCAATCCACCAGTTGCGCCTTTTCCGAACCAATATTGAAATAGCAGGCGCCGTTCCGTTGCACCGACAGCACCAACACCTCGGTCTCGGGCGTCCGGTCGTCCAGCGATTCGGCGGGCGCCTTGGGCAAGTCCACCTCGACGCCCTGGTTGAGCAGGGGTGCGGTCACCATGAAAATGACCAGCAACACCAGCATCACGTCGATGTACGGGACGATGTTGATTTCCGCCTTGAGGCGGCCGTGCGAGCTGCGCCGGGCCATGTGTCAATCCTGGGCAACCGGGGCGCGGGCAGCCTCGACGTGACTCTTGCGCAGGCTGTAGGACTGGCGCTGGAGGATATTGGAGAATTCTTCCATGAAGGTCTCGTAACGGTTGGCCAGCCGATCCACTTCATGCGCGTAGCGGTTGTAGGCAATGACCGCTGGAATGGCCGCGAACAGACCCATCGCGGTCGCGATTAGCGCCTCGGCAATGCCCGGCGCCACTTGCGCCAATGTTGCCTGCTGCGCCAGCCCCAGCGCCCGGAAGGCGTTCATGATGCCCCAGACCGTGCCGAACAGCCCGATGTAGGGACTGGTGGAGCCGGTGGTCGCCAGCAGCGACAAATACATCTCCAGATGATCCAGTTCCCGCGACCCGGCGGCCCGCATCGCCCGCTGCGCGCCGCTGACTACCGACTCCGGGTCCATGGTCGGCTGGGAACGCAAGCGCAGGAATTCCTGAAAGCCTGCAAGGAAGATCGCCTCCATGCCCGACACCTCTTCCTTCTGGCGGCTGATGCGCGCGTAGAGCGAGGCCAGATCGATTCCCGACCAGAAATCATCCTCGAACTGGTTGGCCGCCTGTTTGGCGGAGGTCAGGACCAGCGCCTTCTTGACGATCACCCACCACGAAGCCAGCGAAATCAGCACCAGCCCCAGCATGATCAACTGCACGATCAGACTGGCGTTGGCGATCAGGCTCCAAAACGACAAGTCATGCGTCACCAATGATCTCCCTCAACAAATCCCGGGGCATCCGACAGGCCTGGAAACTGTCCGCGTCGATGCAGGCCACCTTGACGCGCGCGCCGCACAGCGCTTCAGCGGAATCGGCCCGCTGGATGGCGTGCGCGAAGGTCAGGCTGGCGCCGCCAGCTTGCGCAACTTGGCTTACCACTTCCAACCGGTCGTTGAAGCGGGCCGGCCGGTGATAATCCACGGCCAGTCGCCGCACCGCGAACAGCAGTCGCCGGTCGCGCAGCAGCGCATCCTGCTCGAAGCCACGGGCGCGCAACCATTCGGTGCGAGCGCGTTCCATGAACTTCAGGTAATTGGCGTAGTAGACCACGCCGCCGCTGTCAGTATCTTCGTAATAAACCCGGATGGGCCAGACAAAGGTTTCCATCTTCCGTTAAAATTTCATTCTAGAATATTAGTGAATTTTAAGGAGTCTTCGATGCGCGCCCTTATTCTGCCAACCTTGCTGCTGGTCACGCTTCCCGCCTTCGCGACGCCGCTCACCTTCGAGGAAGTCGATACCGACGGCGACGGTCTGATCAGCGCCGACGAAGCCGCCAATGTCGAAGGTCTCGATTTTAACGTCGCCGACGGCGATAACGACGGCACGCTCAGCGTGGACGAATACGACATCGCTGTAGAAAATTTGTCGCCGCCCACCGAAGCCGCCGCTTCGACCGCCGCCGCCGCCAAGCCCGCGGAATCCACCGCACCCGCTCCACCTGCCGGCGACGCCACCAAACCCGGCATGCCGGCCGCGCCTGTTCCACCCGTCACCAAGGTCGACGCCGCCAAGCCCGCCGAATCCACCGCGCCCGCCGAACCCGCCACGCCCCCGGCGCCCCCGAAGCCTTAGCGATCCTTGTCTCGATCTCAAGTCGCGCCGCCGAACAAATCGCCACCCGCCGTCGGGCTGGCGGTCGTCAGGCCGAAATGGCGATAAGCGTGCGCCGTCGCCACCCGCCCGCGTGGGGTGCGCATCAGAAAGCCCTGCTGGATCAGAAACGGCTCCAGCACGTCTTCGATAGTGCCGCGTTCCTCGCCCAGCGCCGCCGCCAGCGTGTCCAGCCCCACCGGCCCGCCGCCGAACTTGTCGATCATCAGCCACAGCAACCGTCGATCCTGCTCGTCGAAGCCGCGTTCGTCCACTTTCAGCAGATCGAGCGCCCGCTGCGCCACCTCGACGGTGATTCGTCCCTCCGCTTTCACCTGGGCGAAATCGCGCACCCGCCGCAGCAACCGGTTGGCGATGCGGGGCGTGCCGCGCGAACGCCGACCGATTTCCGCCGCGCCCGCGGGCACATCGGTTTCGACGCTGAGAATTCGCGCCGAGCGGGTCACGATCTCGGTCAGTTCCTCCGGGGTATAGAACTCCAGCCGGTGAACGATGCCGAAGCGATCCCGCAGCGGCGAGGTCAGCAACCCGGCGCGAGTGGTGGCGCCGACCAGGGTGAACGGCGGCAGGTCCAGTTTGATCGACCGAGCCGCCGGTCCCTCGCCGATCAGGATGTCGATCTGGTAATCCTCCATCGCCGGATACAGCACTTCCTCCACCACCGGACTCAGCCGGTGAATCTCGTCGATGAACAGCACATCGCGCGGTTCCAGGTTGGTGAGCAGGGCGGCGACATCGCCCGGCCGCTCCAGCACCGGCCCCGAAGTCTGGCGCAGGTTGACGCCCATCTCGACCGCGATGATATGCGCCAGGGTGGTTTTGCCCAGCCCCGGCGGGCCGAACAGCAACACGTGATCCAGCGCCTCGCTGCGGGCGCGGGCGGCGTGAATGAAAATCTCCAACTGCTCGCGCATAGCCTGCTGGCCGATGTAGTCCGCCAGCCGTCGGGGACGCACCGCCCGGTCCAGCGTGGCGTCTTCGCTGCTGGCGACGGGAGCAATCAGGCGGTCGGGCGAGTTCATGCGAGTAGCGGCGCGGTTTCAACAGTTTTTAGAAAAAAAGTGTGCGGGCCAAACCCTGAAGTTTTGCTTAACGCCGCACGCTGGCCTGCAACGCCAGCCGGATGATTGCTTCGCTGGCCAGACCGTCGGTTTCGAGCGATTGCACCATGCGCGAGGCTTCGGGCAGCTTGTAGCCCAGCGCCACCAGAGCGCTGATGGCGTCGTCCACCGGGTTGATGGCCGGCGCGACCGCGCGGCCGCCCGGCAACACGATCGCCGTGGGGTCCAGGCCCAGTTCGCCGATCCGGTCGCGCAGTTCGATAATCAGCCGTTCGGCGGTCTTTTTGCCGATGCCCGGCAATCGCGTCAGCGACGCGGTATCGTTTTCACGCACGCAGCGTCCGAACAGTTCCACGGTCATCCCCGACAGGATCAGCAGCGCCAGCCGGGGACCGATGCCGGTCACCCGGATCAGGTTGCGGAACAGGCTGCGTTCCGCCGGGCTGGCGAAACCGTACAGCGTGTGCGCATCCTCGCGCACCGCCAGATGGGTGAGCAGCGTCACCTCCGCGCCGATCTCCGGCAGGGTCTGGAACGTGGTCAGCGACGCCTCCAGTTCGTAGCCGACTCCGTGGGCGTCGATCAGCAGATACGGTGGCTGCTTCCAGGCCAGCAAGCCGCGCAAGCGGCCGATCATCGCCGCCTCCCGGCCAGCACGACGGCCGCGCCGAACCGCTGCAAGGTCTGGCGGGTGTGGCCGTGGCAGATCGCCACCGCCAGCGCGTCGGCGGCGTCGGCCTGCGGCGGTTCCGGCAGATTGAGCAACAAAGCCACCATGCGCTGCACCTGCGACTTGTCCGCCGCTCCGCCGCCGACCACCGCCTGCTTGATGGCGCGGGGCGCGTATTCGCTGACCGGCAACCCCGCCATCACCACCGCGCACAGCGCCGCACCCCGGGCCTGGCCGAGCTTGAGCGCCGAATCGGGATTGCGGTGCATGAACACCTGCTCGGCTGCCGCTTCCGCCGGCTGGTATTCCCGAATCACGCGGGCCACGCCTTCAAAGATGGTTTTCAAGCGTTCCGGCAGCGGCCGGGCGCTATCGGTCTGGATACAACCGCTGGCGACGTAGCGGCTGCGTGGCCCATCCATGTCGAGGATGCCGTAGCCGGTGATGCGCGAACCGGGATCGATGCCCAGCAACCGAACCGTCGCCACGCTCAGAGTTTCGCCAGAATGGCGTCGGGGATGTCGGCGTTGGAGTAGACGTTCTGGGTGTCGTCCAAATCCTCCAGCAGGTCCAGCAGCTTGACCATCTTCTGGGCGTCCTCGAAATTCAGGGTAACCGGGGATGCGGCGCGTTGGGTGACTTCGGCTTCTTCCGGCGTCAGACCGGCAGCAGTCATCGCGGCCTTGACCGTCTGCAACGTCGCCGGATCGGTCAGTACGTCCACCGAACCGTCGTCGTTGCCCACCACGTCCTCGGCGCCGGCTTCGATGGCCACCTCCATGATCCGATCCTCGTCGCTGCCCGCCGGGTAGCTCAACACACCCCGTTCGGTGAACTGGAACGCCACCGAGCCGCTGGTGCCGAGATTGCCGCCGCATTTGGCGAAGGCGTGGCGGACTTCCGCGACCGTGCGGTTGCGGTTGTCGGTCATGGCGTCAACCATCACCGCCACGCCGCCGGGGCCGTAGCCCTCGTAGCGGATTTCCTCGTATTCCACCCCGTCCAGCGCCCCAGCGCCGCGCTTGATGGCCCGGTCAATGGTGTCCCGGGGCATGTTGGCGACCAGCGCCTTGTCCATGGCCAGCCGCAGCCGGGAATTGGCGCCGGGGTCGCCGCCGCCCATGCGGGCCGCTACCGTGATTTCCCGGATCAGCCGGGTGAACAATTTGCCGCGTTTGGCGTCCTGGGCGTTCTTCCGGTGTTGAATGTTCGCCCATTTGCTATGTCCAGCCATGCGAAGCCTCTTGCCTGAATCCCATGCGGGAGGAATGAATTACGTTCAGTCTACCATCTTGCTATCCCGGCGCGGATGGCGAAACCGGCCGGTGGCGAAGAACGCGCAGGCCTGGGAGACTGCGGTCGGATCCACCAGCATCTGCATGTGCGAGACCGGCAGGCAGAGGTGATCGCTCATGCCTGGCAACTGGGTTTCGACCACGGCGATCATGCCGTCCGCCGGGGCCGGCATGCCGGGGAACAGCAGTCCCAGCCCGAGATTCAGGGTGCCGGCGATGGAGCCGAGTTGGTGGGTGTGGGTCCAGGCCGGGGCATCGCCCAACAGACCGGCCTCCAGCCCGCGACCGACGAAGTAGCCCAATCCACTATTATGCATGATCTGGGCGGCATAGCTGCCCTGGTGCGGCGTGCCCATGGTCACCACCCGGCCCGGATGGCGCTGGGGGTAGTGGTGAAACAGATGGCGCACCACCAGCCCGCCCATGCTGTGCGCCAGAAAATGCACGACCGGCGTATCCACATGTTCCAGCAGTGCGTGCAAATCCTCGGCGTTTTCCGCCGGCGTGCGAGTGATGGAAGGATAGGAATAATTCACCGTGTGGTAGCCGGCTTCCTCCAGCCAGTACTCAAGCAACTGCATCCACAGTCCATGCACGTACAAACCATGCACCAGCACCACCGTTTCCCGCTGGGCCACCATTATCCTGTTCTCCTCGAATTTGGGTTGCGACGCTGGATTTTAGCCAAATTCGCCGTCATCCGGACGGGTTCTTCCAAAAATCCCTAGAGCAATGTTTGACGTGCGAATGCCGAACGCCGAAACCGCGACGGCGATGCAGGAGTTGGAGGCCAGGCGTGGCCGGCGTTTCAAGGGCGTCGATAGCCTGCTGACTGACCTTGATGCGGACGATTGAACGGTTTTCCGCGTTCGAGCGGGACTACAGGTGGGTCAAGGCAACACCGCAACACCGCCACGATATGGATGGATTGTTGTTGGCGGCGATGGCGATTGACAGGCTGGTGGCGCCGAGGACGTTGCCGCTTTGCCTGTCAAGATGAACTTGGTGTGCGTTCATCCTTAATCTTGGTTCTTCGGCGGTTTTTGTGGAATCGGACCCGTGGGGCGCGCCAGCCCGCCAAGCCGGCTAGAAACTGGATAAAAATTTATAAAATCAATATCTTAAGTTATTTTCTGGACCATCCTTGGTAGGTTCCCCAGGAACCCTCGAAAAACTCGGTCCGGGCTGCGATCTCCGGCGCAAGGTGCGTTGCAACAGCGCGCTCCCGCCCAACACGAGCGCGGCTGAGACTATCAAGCACGCGACCAGCCATACCACGATTTCCGCGTTTGCCGTCGTTTCGGCCCCTTCGAGGGCCAAGCGATCGTTCAGGGCATTCCATATCTCCTGGGGTACGAGGCGCAGGATTCGGTTGCCCACCTCGGTCGCGTGAAGGGCGCGCGCAAGAAGCAGTGCGCCCAACGCGATCGCTGCAAGCTTAAGAATAATACCGATCACCCGCATGGGACCGCTCCGTTGCGCCTTCACCCGATCAAGCCAAAGCCGTATCGCCGACCCCGCCGCTGCGGTAGCGCGGGTCCAGCGTGTCCACGAGAATGCCGACGTCGACGACGCCGTAGGTTCGGGTTCGAGTTTTCGGGATGTAAGCGACCGACTGGGCCAGCAGATAGGTCCGCAGGGTGTCAAACTCGCTGCGGTATTCGAGCGTGATGCACCCGAGGCTGATGCCGCGCGGTCCCTTGGGATGGAGCCGGAACTCGCCGCGTCGGACCCCGTCCACGAAGGTTTGATCGTCGAGCGCGCCGTCTTCGCGCCAAAGCGCAAACCAGATGTCGCGATCCGCGATCCAATCCAGGACCGGACCCAGCGTGCCACCGCTCTGGCGATCGACGATATAGTAGCGCCCCGTCGGGATAGAGCCATCGTTGGGGACGTTCCCCGAAGTTGGATTGTTGCGGTGCGACCCGTTGCCCGAAAAGGCGGTGCAACGCACCCCGTCGTAGGTAAAAGTTGCGAAAATCATCCCGTTCAAAATAAATGTGCAGTTCACCATGATCGTCTACCTGGAATATGGCTGACACGGTCTATTTCAAGGATAGGTTGGGCGTGGCCGCTTGCAATCATCCGCCGATCTAGCCGCCACCGATGATTTGGCCGAACATCGTGACCGCAGCATGACGGTTCAGTTTTCCAGCGCCGGTGAGAGGCAACTCGGCCACCGGCCGGACGTGCTTGGGAACTTTATAATCGGCCAAATAGTCCCGGCAAAATGTCTTGAGTTCCTCTTCCGTGGCGTTCCTGCCGGCGTGAAAAATCACGAGCGCAACTGGCGCTTGTCCCCATTTCGGATCGGGAATGCCGGCGCAAATGGCCCCGGCGACGGCGGGATGTTTCATTAAGGCGTTTTCGATCTCCTCGGGGGAAATGTTTTCTCCCCCGGAGACGAACATATTGTCGGCCCGCCCCTTGATGAACACCAAGCCGTCCCGATCCTGCACCGCCAGGTCTCCCGTATAAATCCAGCCTTCCCGGTCGATGATGCTCTCGGTTCGCGTCGGATCATGGAGATAGCCGTCAAAGTTATGCGGACTGCGCAGACACAGAACACCCATTGCGCCCGGCTTGACTTCGCGCCCGGATTCCTGATCGACGATTTTGGCGTCGCAATGAAACATGGAAGTGCCGATGCTCGCCGAATTCGTCAGCAACTCCTCCAGGGAGTCGGAGCGGGCGATATAGGCAAAATTGGAGGGGCCAGCTTCCGTCATTCCGTAGGTCTGACTGATGGGAATGCCTTTATCCAGGAAGACTTGCATTACCGCTTTCGAGCAAGGAGCGGCGGCGGTGGTGATCGCCTTCAATTTGGAAAAATCGGTTTCTCCGAATTTTGGATGGGCGATCAGGAACTGTAGCATGGCTTCCACCGCGCCAAAATTCTCGACGCGCCCTTCGTGGATCAGTTCGAGAATGAGACCTGGATTGAATTCGCGCAGCAACACACTGGTGATGCCCGCATGAAACAGCGGCGTGAAGGTGTTCCAGCCGCCGATGTGAAAGAAAGGGAACGTGATGAGCACATTGTTGCAGAATCCGGCGAGACCGGTTGCCAGGATGTCGACCGAATTCCAGACCATCTGCCGATAAGACACGATGCAGATTTTCGGCACGGCGGTTGTCCCACCGGTATGGACGTACAGGCAACGATCATTCATCGCCAGTGGAATATTCACCTCTCTGGGATCGGTCTTCAGGATAATGTTTTCAAAGATGTTTCGGTCATTATCAATGTTGATCACCGATTGGATCGAAGAGGGAGCCGATAAGGCCGATGCCAATTCGACAAATTGATTTTCGTGAAAAAGGATGCTGGGCTTAAGACGCGCCATCAGGTCATCCAATTCCGGCTTTTTCAACCGCTGGCTCAACGGAGCCAAGATGATCCCCAGTTTTCCGCAGGCCAGATAAATATCGATGGATTCGATCCGGTTGCGGCAAATCAGCGCGATGACATCGCCTTTGCGCAGGCTCAGTGCGTCGGTCAGATAGGTTCCCACCCGGCACGCCCGGTCGTTCATTTCCTGAAAAGTGTAGGTCTTTCGGGTGAATGAATCATAAAGGGCGATTCGATGAGGCGTCAGGGCAGCACGCCGTCCCGCCCAATCTCCAACCCAGTTCATGGGCAGATCGTCGTAATTTTGAGTGGATCCCATTGGAATCTCCTTCAAGCAAGGACGGGAAAACACCAGAGTTAGGAACAAATCGTATTCTCATAATCCATGGTGTCAATAGTTCGGACAGTTTTTAGAGGGCTTAAAGGCATATATCATATAAAAATCAATTAATTAGACATTTTTCTTCCAATATTAGATAACCCTCTGACGTGGATTTAGTCCAGTTTTTGAACCCTAACCCCTCGATTCGAGCGGGCCAAAACTGTTAGAACCATATCATGGTGCGTCATCAAAAAATATTCAATTAAATCAATTTATTATTCCGATATAGCGCGATTGCCCCGCAAAAATCCCGTCATCGCCTTGTAATAGTTTCAAAATGAAACTAAGATGGAAATTCAAAGACAAGCTGGTTAATGGGGCATCGCCGCCATCGTTGGAGAACATCATGAGCGCAGTCATTGCCGAGAGGATCATCCAGGATCGCCGCCTGACGCCGGCGCAGGTGCCACCCACCGTGGTCGAGACGCTGGACCCCGCCGAGCGAGCGGCGCTGACCGCGCGCATCCAGCGGCTGCTGGTTGAACGGGACGCGACGCTGGTGGCGCATTACTACACCTCGCCCGAGTTGCAGGAACTGGCCGAGGCCACGGGCGGTTACGTCTCGGATTCCCTGGACATGGCCCGCTTCGGGACGGAGTGCCGATCCAGCACCCTGGTGGTGGCCGGAGTGCGGTTCATGGGCGAGACCGCCAAGATTCTCAATCCGGAAAAGCGGGTGCTGATGCCGGATTTGCACGCCGAATGCTCGCTGGACCTGGGGTGTCCCGCCGATGAATTTACCGCCTTTTGTGATCAGTATCCCGACCGGACGGTGGTGGTCTACGCCAACACCAGCGCGGCGGTCAAGGCCCGATCCGACTGGGTGGTGACTTCGGGCATCGCTCTGGATGTGGTGCGGCATCTGGCGGAGCGCGGCGAGAAGCTGATCTGGGCGCCGGATCGACATCTGGGGGCGTATGTCCAGCGGGAAACCGGGGTGGACATGCTGTTGTGGAGCGCCGCCTGCGTGGTGCATGAAGCGTTCAAGGCTGACGGATTGCGCAAGCTGCGCGCCGCGCATCCCGACGCCAAGGTGCTGGTGCATCCGGAATCGCCGCTGGACGTGATCGCCCAGGCCGACGTGGTGGGTTCGACCACGGCGCTGGTCGAGGCGGTGCGCAAGCTACCGGCGAAAAAGTTCATCGTCGCCACCGACAACGGCCTGTTCCACAAGATGCAACAGGTGGCGCCGGACAAGATTTTTCTGGAGGCGCCCATCGCCGGCAAAGGTGCGACCTGCGTGAGTTGCGCGCACTGCCCGTGGATGGCGATGAACCGCTTGCGCACGCTCGCTCGGGTGCTGGAAACCGGCGCCAACGAAATCGTCATCGACGAAGCGGTGCGCGAGCGGGCGGCCCAACCGATCCGCCGCCTGCTGGAATTCGCCAAGCGGCGCAAGCAGGTCGTGCTGGGCAACAACGACGCCTGACGATGCTGGAGAGACCGCGCAGAACTCCCCTCTCCCCGTGGGAGAGGGGTTGGAGATGAGGGCGCTTTTTTCGATGTTCAACGTCGATCCGGCAACGGCTCCGCGCCGGTCAGTTCGGCGATGGGCTGCGCGCTCACCACAAACGCCTGAAAAGGGCTGCGCTCCAGATACGCGGCGGTGAAGCCGACCGAAATGGCCGAGGCGTAGATCAGCATCGCCGCCAGTTGCGATCGCCAGTTGTCCAGATGCACCAACCCCACGGTCAGCAGCGTCAGCGTCCCCAAACAGGCTACCGCGAACCATTTCAACGGATCGCCGCGCCGCTGGCTCAGCGCCAGCCGGTGATGGCGCGCCGACTGCGCCTTTTCGAGATTGTGCGCCAAGGCATACTGAGCGCCGGAGCCCAGGCGGCCCGCCAACGGTTCGCCCAGCGCGACGCGGCTCAACTGGCGCAGCAGATCGCGCGCTTGCGGGCTGCTCCCGCCTTGCGCCAGCAACGGCCATTCCCGCACCGCCGCCCCGGCATAACCCCGAACGGCGCCGACAAGCGGCGCGCCAACTTCCGCCGGCAGGCTTTCGGCGACATCGAGCATGCCGCGCAAGCCATCCGCTTCTTGCAAGATCATGGTCTGCGCCCGATCACGAATGTTCCAGATGTCATTGGCGAAAAACGCCATATACAATCCAAACAGTAAGCCGATGGTCGCGACCAGTTGCGGTGAAAAATTGGTCAGGCGCCGGAA